>SKEM01000179.1_pt1 | contig 49591 bp, 45 predicted proteins | sample 4826731 | NCBI WGS metagenome assembly SKEM01 (sample SAMN11008809, study PRJNA524170) | human gut metagenome | biome: Human fecal sample; material: Feces; isolation source: fecal sample from pouch patient p37 | host: Homo sapiens | place: Israel: Tel-Aviv | collected 2015-07-27 | reverse complement strand
ATCGTCCAAAGGCGCAAACTCTAGCAGAGTTACAGGAACAGGTTCGTGCTGGAATAATGTACTTCACGAATCAGTTCATTTCCGCTAAAAGAAATGACCAAACCGTGGCGGAATATTACCACGATTTGGTCGGATAAGAAAAATTGTGTTTTCGTTTTTATAAGTGTCAACTTGACAAGGGATAGTACCGTGTGCCAAGTCCCTAAAGACACCCTGGTGTTCATTGACGAGGCCTACTTGGACTTCGCTGACGACCCGGCCAAGGCGACCTGCCTGCCGCTGGTCAAGCGGTACCAAAACGTGGCGGTTTTAAGGACCTTTTCTAAGGCCTACGGGTTAGCCAACGTCCGGGTCGGCTTTGCCGTGATGCCGGTCGCATTGGCGGCGATTTTGCAAAAGATCCGGCTCCCTTACAACCTCAACACCCTGGCCCAGGTAGCGGCCGTGGCCGCTTTAAGGGACCAGGACTTCGTCAGGGAAGCGGCCGCCAAGAACGCGGTTGAGCGGGCCAAGTGGGAAGACTTCTTTGACCAGCAGGGGGTTAAGTACTTTAAGAGCCAGGCCAACTTCATTTACTTCACGGTTAAAAACGCCGATGAGCTGTCCCAAGCCCTGTTAGAGAAGGGCTTCCAGGTCCGGCACCACTTACAACCGGACTGGCTGCGCCTGACGATTGGGCCCGCAGAAGACACCACCGTCATGCAGGCCTTGGTGGCCGATTGGCTCAAGCAACAAGCATAATTTGGCGCCGGCGGGCGGTCTTTGCTATACTAGAAGCAGACTTTACGGAAGAAAGTAGGCATAGTGCATGGATTTAGCAGCAATGAAGGAACGCCAACAGCGAATTCGCAACTTTTCGATCGTGGCCCACATCGACCACGGGAAATCGACGCTGGCCGACCGGATTTTAGAAATGACCGACACGATCAGCAAGCGCGAAATGAAAAACCAGATCTTAGACGACATGCCCCTGGAACGGGAACGCGGGATCACGATTAAGTTAAACGCCGTCGCCCTGACTTACCACGCCAAGGACGGCCAGGATTACATTTTCCACCTAATTGACACCCCGGGCCACGTCGACTTCTCCTACGAGGTGTCACGCTCCTTGGCTGCCTGTGAAGGGGCGATTTTGGTCGTCGACGCCACCCAGGGGGTCGAGGCCCAGACCTTAGCCAACACCTACCTGGCGATCGATAACGACCTGGAGATCCTGCCGGTCATCAACAAGGTTGACCTGCCGTCCGCCGATTCGGAGGGGACCAAAAAGCAGATCGAAGACGAAATTGGCTTAGACACCGACGAGGCCGTCGACATCTCGGCTAAGACCGGGGTCAACGTCGACCAGGTCTTAGAAAAGATCGTTCAAGACATCCCGGCGCCGACCGGCGACTTGGAGGCGCCGCTCAAGGCCCTGATCTTTGACTCCAAGTACGATGACTACCGCGGGGTGGTCTTGTCCGTGCGGGTCAAGGAGGGGACCGTTAAGAAGGGCGATAAGATCGAGTTTATGAACTCCAAGGCGGTTTACGAAGTGGCCGAAGTCGGCATCAACTCGCCCAAACCGCTGGCCCGCGACTTCTTGATGGCCGGCGACGTTGGTTACGTGACCGCCGCCATTAAGGACATCAAGGACGCCCGGGTCGGGGACACGATCACCGACGCCAACCACCCGACCGATAAGCCCCTGGCCGGTTACCGCCAGATGCAGCCAATGGTTTATGCCGGGCTGTACCCGACCGACAACGCCAAGTTTAACGACTTGCGCGACGCCTTAGAAAAGCTCCAGTTAAACGACGCCGCCCTGACCTTCGAGCCGGAAAGCTCCCAGGCCCTGGGCTTCGGGTTCCGCTGTGGTTTCCTCGGGATGCTGCACATGGACGTGATTCAAGAACGCTTGGAGCGCGAGTTTGACCTTGATTTAATCACCACCGCCCCGTCAGTGACCTACCACGTCAACTTGCACGACGGGTCAACCAAAAACGTCGAAAACCCGGCCGAAATGCCGGACGTCACCGAGATCAAGTCGATCGAAGAACCGTTCGTCAAGGCCTCGATCATGGTGCCTAACGATTACGTCGGCGCCGTGATGGAGCTGTGCCAACGCAAGCGGGGCCAGTTTGACACGATGGAATACCTGTCCGACACCCGGGTCAACGTGATCTACCACATCCCGCTGTCGGAAATCATCTACGACTTCTTTGACCGCCTTAAGTCCTCGACGCGTGGTTACGCCTCCTTGGACTACGAAATCGACGACTACCGGCCGTCCGACCTGGTCAAGATCGACATCCTCTTGAACGGGGACCGCGTCGACGCCTTGAGCTTCATTTCCCACCGCGACTTTGCCGAGGAACGGGGCCGTGAAATTGCTTCCAAGCTCAAGAAGATCATCCCGCGGCAAAACTTCGAAATCCCGGTTCAGGCCGCAATTGGTTCCAAGATCATCGCCCGGACCAACATCAAGGCCTACCGTAAGGACGTGACCGCCCGGATCCACACTGGGGACCCCGACCGGCGGGCCAAGCTCTTGGATAAGCAGAAGCGCGGGAAGAAGCGGATGAAGGCCGTCGGGAAGGTCGAAGTGCCGCAGGCCGCCTTCATGGCCGTCCTGCAGACGGATGAAGAGATTGATAACTAGTGAGTGCGACCCAACCATAAAGCAGGCCGTGGACTAAGCTAGGGCAAGGGTTGATGCGATAAGCATCGTTCATTGCCCGTACTTAGCCACTAGGCCTACGGTTGGGGAGCACGTTATCTGTGTAACCTAGCACGCAAAAACGCCCCACGTCGCAAAATGCGGCGCGAGGCGTTTTGTTTCCTATAAAAACCAAAAGGAGGAGCCAAGGTGGGGCTCCTCCTCTCAGAGTATGTTAGGTTATCATACGGAGTGTAGCGAGATTGGGAGAATCACTATCATTCTACAAATTATATTATCACAAATAATTAAAAAGTAAAACCAGGGAAATGTAATGATTTTCATTGTTTATAATTAATTTATTTATGGTTTATAAACTGCTTGTTTACCAAAGGAAAACGGGTTATTCCTTTTTGTAATTAAGGAAAATGACGTTATATTCGCCGCTAAAGATGTCTATTAAGTCGCACACATCACCATAAAATATTATGATATTTTTGGGTAAAACTGCTAGTTGCTTATAATTGTTCCGTTGGGGTAGACCCGGAGGCTCAGCACGGTCCCGGTCATCGAGCCGTCAGCCATTGCCTTTTTAGAAAACGCCTTGACGAAGTAGCTACCGTCCTCGTTTTGGGCCGGTTGACCATCCGATTGGCTCATGATGACCCATTGGTAGTCGCCATTATCATCCCCGTAGATCGATTCGGCCAGCGCCAGGGCTTCTTCGGCGTTGTGGACGACGACCCCAGACTGGCTACTGCTTTGGCTGGCGTTACTGGGCTGGGTGGTGGGCGCAGTGATCCCCGCCGCCGAGGCGGTCGCAGAAGGGGCGCTGACCGTGGGGGAGGCACCGGTGGACGTTAAGCTAGCCGAAGTGATGGCAGCGGCCCGTTGTTGGCTACTGTGGCTACTTGAGGATTGACTAGACCGCTTGCTTTTGACCTGACCGCACCCGGTTATGCCAAGTAGGAATCCGCTTAGCAATAGGGCGCCGATCAATTGTTGTTGCTTCATAAATTATCTCCTCTCGTCCCCATTTTAGCACGGCGCTAAAAGGCCGGGCTGGCGCTGCGGTTATAGTAAACTAGGTGCTGGTAGCCGCTAGTGGGGTCAACTAGGATTTTGGTGACGCTGCAGTTGGCGGGTTCTAAGATCGTCAGGTCGTGTGACTGGGTGGCGTTAATGGCAAAGGAGCGGACGGTGAAGCCGTGGGTGACGACGGCGACTCGTTCGTCAGGGTGGGCCTTAGCGACCTCTTCGGTGAAGGCTTGCACCCGGGCTTCGACGCTGGCAAAGCTTTCCCCGTTAGCGACCGGGGCGTAGGCGGCCCGGACGTCGTTGATTAGGGGATCGAAGAGGTCCGGGTACTTAGCCATCAGGTCGGTGTTTAACTGACCGTCCCAGTCGCCGTAGGAAATTTCGAGCAAGCGGTCGTCGGCGACCATTGGCAGGTGGGCCGTTTGGTTAACAATCTGCGCCGTTTCAACCGTTCGGTGCAGAGGGGAGTGGTAGAGGGTGGTAAAGCCGGTCAGGTCCAAGGCGCCGGCCAGTTCCTTGGCCTGGGCGATCCCCGTTTCAGACAGGTAGGTCCGCTCGTCGTCGATCGTCCCCTGCTTGAGCCCGGCGACGTTGGCGGCCGTTTGCCCGTGGCGGATAATGTAAAGTTCAGTCATGAGAAATCCTCCGTTCTTTTTCAAAGATTATAGCAAAGATTGTCGCCAATTCGGGTAAGAAAGCGTATTCTGGTCATCAAAAGGAGGGATTTTGATGACACGTTACTTACGTAAAATCGCGGTTTCAGACGTCGGGATGGGCTACATGGGCTTTTCCCACGGCTACGGAACGGTGCCCGACCATGACGAAGTAATTTATTCCATCCGGGCGGCCCACCAGGCGGGGTGCACCTTCTTTGACACCGCCGAGGGCTACGGCAAGGAGCGCTTCTTCCCCGGCCACAACGAACAACTGGTCGGTGAGGCCGTTCACCCCTTCCGCGACCAGGTAGTCTTAGCCACCAAGGTCCGAATTGAACCAGAAGAGGTGGCCGAATACGGCGTCGAAGGGGCGCTGCGCCATCACTTAGCCCTATCGATGGAAAACCTGCAGACCGACTACGTTGACCTCTACTACCTCCACCGGGTCAACGAGGACGTGGCCCTCAGTGACGTGGCGCTGGCGATGGGCAAGCTAATCGACTAGGGCCTGATCCGGGGCTGGGGGCTGTCGCAAGTCTCCTTGGACCTCTTAAAAGAAGCCGACCAGGTGACGCCGGTCTCGGCCGTCCAAAACCTCTACAACATGCTGGAACGCGACTGCGAGCAAACGATCCAGCCCTACTGCTTAGAAAACGGGATCGGGCTGGTGCCCTTCTCGCCAATTGCCAGCGGCTTTTTATCTGGCCAACTGCACAGTACCAGCCAGTTTGAAAAAGTGGATGACGTCCGGAACTGGGTTCCCCAACTCAGCCAGGAAAATATGGATAAAAACCAACCGGTCATCCACTTGCTCAACCAGTTCGCCGAGGCCAAGGGGGTGAAGACCGCCCAACTTTCGTTAGCCTGGATGCTGGCTAAGTACCCCAACGTGGTGCCGATCCCGGGCTCCAAAAACCGGGCGCGGATCTTGGAAAACTTAGCGGCGGCGCAGGTTGATTTGGCTCCGGTCGAAATGCAACGGCTCGACACCGCCCTGAACGAGTTGATGATCCACGGCCACCGGGGGACGGTCGAGGTCGAAAATCGTCAGGTCGGCTACAACCGGGCCACCCACACCAAGTGGACTAATTAACAAATTGATGATTGACATTTGATGAGAGTTCCCTTAGAATTTACTTAACTTAAAGGAACGAACAAAGGAGGAAACCCAGATGTTACAATTCAATCGCCACAACTTAGTTTCCTCATCACGGTCTTCACGCTAACGAAGGCCGTCCTTTAGGGTTGGCCTTCACCTGGTGGGGGCTGACCTTGGTACCGTGGTACAAACGGGCCCCCGCCAAAAGAGGTGGGGGCCCGTTTTTTTCATTTGGAATCAAGGAGGAATTGCCATGCCAACCTACAACTTCGCCGCTGGCCCAGCCACCTTACCCCGGCCGGTGCTAGAACAAGTCCAACGAGAGCTCCTGGATTACCAGGGTAGCCAACTAAGCATCCTAGAAATTTCCCACCGCTCGCCGGTCTTTCAAGAAATTTACCAGCAGGCCAAGGAACGGCTCTTGCAGCTGATGGGGCTGAGCGCCGACGAGTACACACCGCTCTTCTTGCAGGGTGGGGGGACCCTCCAGTTTACGATGGTACCCTTAAACCTGGCCCGTGACCACCACCGGGTGGCCTACGCCGATACCGGTCACTGGTCGGCCCGGGCGATTGAAGAGGCGAAGAAGTTGCCAGACTTGACGGTTGACGTGGTCACCGAGGCCGGACCGGACTTCGCCCACATTCCGGCGGTGCCAGACTTACCAGCTGACACCTACGACTACCTGCACATCACCACCAACAACACGATCATGGGGCTAGCTTACCAGGAACTACCGCAAACGGCGGTGCCGCTGGTCGGGGACCTGTCCTCTAACTTCTTGGGCCAGGCCTACGACTTTTCTTCCTTTGACCTGATCTACGCTGGCGCCCAGAAGAACCTGGCCCCGGCCGGGGTGACGATCGTGGTGGTTAAAAATGACTACCTAACGGAAGACCACGGCCTGCCAAGTATGCTCAACTACCCGGCCCTGGCCAAGAAGAAATCGGCCCTCAACACGCCGCCGGTCTTTCAAATTTACTTCGCCAACCTAGTCTTGAAGTGGTTAAAAGAACAGGGCGGGGTCCAGGCCATGGACGAGTTAAACCGCCAAAAGGCCGGCCTGGTTTACGATTACTTAGACCAGTCCAAGCTCTTCTCTAACCGGGTGGCGCCGGATTCAAGGAGCCTGACCAACATCCCCTTCACCACTGGGGAAGCCGACCTTGACCAGCGCTTCATCAAGGAAGCCGCCGCGGCCGGGTTGGTGAACTTAAAGGGCCACCGCTTAGTCGGCGGGATGCGGGCCAGCCTGTATAACGCCATGCCACTGGCCGGGGCCGTGGCCCTGCGTGACTTCATGCACCAGTTTGAACAAGAAATTTAGGAGGGGCGCACATGTATCAAATCAAAACCTACAACGCGATCGCCAAGGAAGGCTTAGACACCTTTAAGGAAAACTACCAGGTTAACACCGGTCAGGAACCGGACGCCTACATGATCCGCAGCATCGACCTACACGACCACCAATTTGAACCGGGGCTGCTAGCGATCGCCCGCTGCGGGGCCGGCTTTAACAACATTCCGCTCGACGCCTGCTCCGAACAGGGGATCGCCGTTTTCAACACCCCGGGCGGCAACGCCAACGCGGTGAAGGAAGTGGTCATCGCTCTGATGGTGATCGCCAACCGGAACCTGATCGAAGCGGCCAACTGGAGCGCCCAAAACGTTGGCGAAGACATCTCCCTGCGCACCGAACGCGAAAAGTCGCGCTTCAACGGCCGCGAACTCTTCGGCAAGCGCCTGGCCGTGATCGGGATGGGCCACGTCGGTTCCCTGGTCGCCAACGCTGCCATTGACCTGGGGATGGACGTGATTGGCTACGACCCTTACCTGTCGGTGGACGCCGCTTGGAACCTAACCGCCCGGGTGCAACGGGCCGCTACCCTGGCTGACGCGGTCAAGGGGGCCGACTTCATTACCGTTCACGTGCCGAAAAACGAGGAAACGACCGGGATGATTAACCAGGAACTGCTCGCCCAGGTTAAGCCGGGCGCCATCCTGTTTAACTACTCGCGGCTGGGGATTGTCGACAACCAAGCCGCCGTGGCCGCCCTGGCCAATGGTCAACTGGGCCAGTACGTTACCGACTTCGGCGAGGACTGCCTGCAGAACAACCCGAAGGTGACGATTACCCCGCACCTGGGGGGCTCGACCAAGGAAGCCGAAATCAACTGCGCCAAGATGGCCGTCGACGAACTGACCCAGTATTTGGAGACGGGGAACACGACCAACGCCGTGAACCTGCCGGACGTGGTGGCCCCGTTCACCAGCCAGCACCGCTTCACGATCATTCACCGCAACATTCCCAACATGTTAGGGCAAATTTCGACGGCGATCGCCAAGGCCGAGGTCAACATCGACAACCTGGTCAACCGGGCCAAGGGCGAGTACGCCTACACGATGGTCGACGTCGGCGAATTGACCGCCGAACAAACCGAGATTTTAACGACCACCCTCAATCAGATTGACGCCGTCAGCCGGGTCCGCTTGCTGGATCGGCCACTTCCTTGATCCGACAGGACAAATATTTAGATTTGCGCAAACTGGAAGTGCGACCCAACCTCCTCGACAGGCCGTATGGCTAAGCTAGGGCAAATGGTTGGCGCCTTGGCGGCGTTCTTTGCCCGTACTTAGACACTAGGCCTGTGGTTGGGGAGCACGTTATCTTGCGCAAATTCCCAGATTTGTCGGGTGTCCATCAGCCAGCTCACTACCAAAGCAAAAGTAAAACCGGTCACTTCGCACTTTAGCGGAGTGGCCGGTTTTGGTTTGTGGTTACCCTAGTTGTTCGTTTAAGCTGATCATTTCCAGCAGCGATTGGGCGGTCATCGAGCCCTCGTTGCCGACCTTTAAGCCGGCCCGTTGCATCGCCTGTTCGATCGTATCGGTGGTCAAAATCCCGAAGGTCACCGGAATTGTGCCCTGAGCATTGAGGTTCATGATTGCGCTGGTGGTGGACTGGCAGATCAGGTCGTAGTGGTCGGTTTCGCCCTTGATCACGGCGCCCAGCGTCATCACGCCGGCGTAGTTGCCACTTTCAACTAGTTTCTTGGCGGCAAAGGCGATTTCAAAGGCGCCCGGCACCCAGACGAGGTCAATTTGGTCGTCCTTGATCCCGAATTGCTTTAGGGTCCGGATCGCCCCGTCGGCTAGGTTGCGGGTGACGGATTCGTTGAATTTACCAACGACGATCGCGATCTTCTTGGTGGGGGTGGTGGTAAAGTTTCCTTCGAATTGGTTAGGCATGTTGTTCTTCCTCCGTGAGTTTGAGTAGGTGGTGCATCTTTTCTTGCTTGGTCTTGAGGTAGGCGCGGTCGTAGGAGGTCGCCGGCATTTCCAGCGGCACCCGGGCTGCGACCGTGATCCCGGCTTCTTCCAGTTGACTGATCTTATCGGGGTTGTTGGTCAGGAGTTTGATGGTTGAAACGTGGAGCGCCCTTAGGATGTGGCTAGCGGCCTCGTAGGTCCGTTCGTCGGCGGCAAAGCCCAGCTGGTGGTTGGCTTCCACGGTGTCGAAGCCTTCTTCTTGCAGGCGGTAGGCCCGTAGCTTGTTTGGCAAACCGATCCCGCGCCCTTCTTGGCGTAGGTAGATCAGGATCCCGGTGCCGGCCTGGTCGATGGCCTCCATGGCGGCGTGGAGCTGGGGTCCGCAGTCGCACCGCAGGGAGCCCAAGACGTCGCCGGTGAAGCACTCGGAGTGGACCCGGACCAGCGGGGTAGTCGTGGTCGGGTCCCCCTTGATCAGGGCCAGGTTGCCATCGTCGAAGTGGCGCAGGGTAAAGTCGCCGTACGCACTAGGTAGGTGGACCGGTGGGACCGGTTGGCTGACCACCGAGCGCCGGTACTCTTGTAGTTCCTTGACGGTTAAAATCGGCAGCCGCAGTTCCTCGGCCATCTTCTCTAAGACCGGGCGCCGGGCCATGTGGCCGTCGGCGTCGAGAATTTCGCAGATGTAGCCGGCACCAGGCTCACCAGCCAACTCGGCCAGGTCGACGGCGGCTTCGGTGTGACCGTTACGGGCCAAGACGCCGTTCTCCTTGGCGATCAGTGGGAAGATATGGCCGGGGTAGTAAAAGTCGTCGTGGGTGCTGGTGGGGTCGGCCAAGGCCTTGATGCTGGCGGCCCTGTCATAGGCCGAGATCCCGGTGCTGGTCGACTTGTGGTCCAAGGAAACCGTAAAAGCGGTGTGGTAGGGCTCGGTGTTGTCTTGGACCATTAAATCCAGGCCCAGCTGCTTGGCGATCGCTTCGCTAACCGGGGCACAGAGCAGGCCGCGGGCGTGCTTGGTCATGAAGTTGACCGTCGCCGGGGTGACCTGGCTGGCGATTCCTAACAGGTCCCCTTCGGCCTCGCGGTCTTCGTCGTCGGTCATGATGATCAGGCCCCCGTTTTTAAGGTGGGTGAGGGCCGCTTGAATCTTATGAACGTCCATTTGAAATGCCTCCTAACTGTGCGGCAACGTACTTGCCTAATACGTCGGTTTCTAAGTTGACTAGGTCGCCAACCCTAAGTTGATCCAGGTTGGTAACGGTCTGGGTGTGGGGGATCAGGCCGACCGAGAACCAGTCGTCTGCTTGCTTCATGACCGTCAGGCTGACCCCGTTGATCGCCACGCTCCCCTGGCTAATGACTTGCCCCCGCAACTCGTCAGGGAGCTTAAAGGTCAATTCGATCGCGTTTTCGTTAACCTCCCGTTTGATGACCGGAGTCGTTTGGTCGACGTGGCCGGTGACGATGTGGCCCTCCAGCCGGTCGCCGATCTTTAGCGAGCGCTCCAAGTTGACCAGGGCGCCAACTGGCAGGTCCTTGAAGGTGGTCAGGTTGTAAGTCTGCGGCATTAGGGTGACGGTCAGGCGGCCGGGTTGTTCGGTCTCGACCGTCAGGCAGGTTCCGTTGACGGCTAACGACGCCCCGACTTCCATTCCCTCTTGCAGGGCGGGGTCGAGGTCGATCGTTAGGCGGATGGTGTGGTCGGTTTGCTCAATCTGGGTGAGCTTGCCCGTTCCGTTTACTAAGCCAGAGAACATTACTCGTCATTCCTTTCGTCAATCCGGATGTCATCACCGAGTTGGGTGACGGTGCGGTGGGTAAAAGCGGTGCCGGCCGGGAACTGGGCCCCGGCTAGGCCTTGGTCGCCGATGATTTGGGGGTCCAGGTAGGTGATTAACTGGTTGACCGGGACCGCTTGAAATAGTTCGGTCAAAACCGTGGGACCGCCCTCCACGTAGAGGCTTTGTAACTCGGCTTCTTTAAAGTAGTCAAGTAACTCCGGCCAGTCGCCGTTTTGCAACAGTTTAACGGTCACGTGAGCGGGCCAGTCGACTTTCATGGCGGCCCGGTTGGTGGTGACTAACCAGGTCGGGGCGGAAGCATCGGTGAAGACAAAGCGGTCCTGGTAATCGAGCAGGCGCCCTGCCCGATCCAAGATTACCCGGACCGGGGGGAAGAGTTGCGGCGTCTCGCACAGCAGGCATGGGTCGTCGGCAAGCACGGTGCCGGCGCCGACCACGATCGCGTGGTAGTCAGCGCGTTCCTGGTGGACCAGCCGGCGGGCGACCTGGTTAGTGATCGCCGTCGCTTGCCCCGGGGCGGCTGCAACCTTGCCATCCAAGGAGAGGGCTTGCTTGGCCGTGATCCAGGGCCGCTGCTGGCGGTAAAAGTAGAAGTAGTGGCGGTTGAGGGCCTCGGCTTGGTCCTTTAAGAGCCCGACCTCCACGTCAATTCCGGCCGCCTTTAGCTGGGCGATCCCCTTGCCACCAACGACTTGGTGGGGGTCAATCGTGGCGACGACCACCCGGGCAAAGTGGCTGTCAATTAACAACTGGCTACACGGAGGTTGCTTGCCGTAGTGAAAGCAGGGCTCCAGGGTGACGTAAATCGTGGCCCCGGCCAGTTGCTCGCTAGAAAGCTTACTGATGGCGTCGCGCTCGGCGTGGACCTGACCATATTGGTGGTGGTAGCCCGTCGCCAGCAGCTGGCCGTCTTTGACGATTACGGCGCCGACCTGGGGGTTCTTCCAGGTGGCGCTCCCGCCCTTGGCCGCTTCAGCGAGCGCCAGTTGCATGAACTGTTCGTCTGAACTCAAGGTAATGACTTCCTTTCATAGGTGAGTGGGAACCAACTTCCTCGGCCCGCCGAGGAGGTTGCCACTCCCATTTCCCCGGGAAATTTAAAAGGGGCCCCGGAAAAATTCCGGGACCCCTGGTTGAAAGCGTGTTCAAAAAGGTGGCAGGGGAATTCCCCCTGCCTTTTCTTCTCCCATCCAGACTTTCACTGTCGGTACCAGAATCGCACTGGTTCAGCCGCAAATTTGCGGGTCACGGACTTCAAGCACTGCTTGTCACCGTCGGTCGGGATTTTCACCCTGCCCCGAAGAAATTATTTATTTAATTGACTACATTATGCTGGGAAACGGTTCACTTGTAAAGGATTTTTTCGCCAGGACTTTTCTGAAAACGAGTAGCGTCCTTAGAAATAACCGCTCCGGCTACCAACTAAATTAACCCCACCTGGGTCAGCCACTGCTTCGCCTGGCGCTGGTTGCTCAAGACGGTGCCGGGGATGATCGTCACCTGGTGGTGGGTTTGATCAACGACGCGTTGGATATAGCTTTGACTGCGCTGATAACCGGAGCCCCCCGAGGTGGCAAAGGTGGCCAGCGTTTTGCCATCTAAAGGAAGTTGGTCAATGGCGTTAGCAATCAAACGGGGCGGAATTCCCCACCAAATTGGGTGGCCGATGATGATCGTGTCGTATTGATCAAGGGCTGGGAAGTCGTTGACGCAGGCGACGTGCCCCTGGTGTTCGTGTTGCTCAATTGAGGTCCGTGACTGAGGGTCATGCCAGTCCAGGTCCGCTTGGGTGTATGGGTCTTGGGCCTTAATTTCGTGAAGGTCGGCCCCGGTTAAGTTGGCAATCGTTTGGGCCATCCGTTTAGTGGTGCCGGATGCCGAAAAGTACAAGACGAGCGTAGTTGCCATTAAAATCCCTCCTAAAATTAATTTCTTATTATAAAAATAACAGTCAGGATTATAAAGCGCAAATAATTGGCAGATACTTATAGGGACTTTCCGCTTCTCTATCTAAAAATAAGTAGTATACTAGAACGGTTAAGAATTCGGCCAGCAATATTTAAAATGAGGAGCGATTTTTTTGGATAAGCGGATTTACATTGATAACGCCGGCACCACCAAGACGGCCCCGGAGGTCATTGAAACGATGACCGAAGCGATGGAGACGACTTGGGGCAACGCCTCGACGACCAACTATTACGGGCGTCAGGCTAAACAGGTGTTGGAAGATTCACGCCACCTCCTGGCCCGGTCGATTAACGCCCAGTTCGACGATGAAATTGTAATTACCAGCGGCGGGACCGAGAGTGATAACACGGTCGTCAAGCAGGTAGCCAAGGCCCGCCAAAACGAGGGGCGCCACATTATTACGACCGCCTTTGAACACGAAGCGATCTTGCGGCCCCTAGAAGACCTGGAACAAGAGGGCTTTGAGGTCACCTACCTGCCGGTTGACGAACGGGGCCAAATTAGCTTGGCCGACTTGAAGGCCGCCCTGCGCGAGGACACTATTTTGGTGACGATTATGACCGTCAATAATGAGGTCGGCAGCCACTTACCGATCCACGAAATTGGCCAGATTGTCGCCGATTCCAACGCCTGGTTCCACACCGATGCCGTTCAAGCTTACGGGACGTTGCCGCTGGATGTCCAAGCGGACCAGATCGACTTGATGTCGGTATCCGGCCACAAGCTCAACGGCCCAAAGATGGTTGGCTTCTTGTACCGGCGGCGCGGGATCGTCTTCCCGTCCTTTGTGCGCGGGGGCGACCAGGAGTTAAAGCGCCGGGCCGGGACCGAAAACGTGCCGGCGGTGGCTGGCTTTGCCAGGGCTGTCGAACTGCACCAAGAGAAGATGGCCGAGCACCGCGCAACCTACGTGGCCCTAAAGCACCAGCTGGTGGATGGGTTGAAAGATGCCGGGATCGACTTTGAAGTCAACGGGAGTTTGGATGAAGGCGCAGCGCCCCAAGTGTTATCGCTCTGGTTTAAGGGGGTGCCTAACGACGCCCTTTTAACCAACCTCGACTTGGAGGGGATCATTGGGGCCGCCGGGTCGGCTTGCACGTCCGGGTCCCTGGATCCTTCCCACGTCTTAGTGGCGATGTTTGGCGCCGAGAGTCCGCGGGTCTGGGAAACCCTCCGCTTCTCCTTTGGCATTTACAACACGCCGGCAGAAGTCGACGTCTTGGTGGCCGCCCTGGCCAAGTACGTCCCTCTGTTAAAGGACAAGACCGACCGTGGCCAACGATAATTAGAAATAAATTAAAAACACGCTTGCCTTTCTCATTCGGGTTTGCTAACCTAAGCTTACGAGATGAGGACGCAAGCTTTCACCCCGGTGAGCAGATTCGTTCTGACACCGGGGTTTTATGATTGGGGGATGCGCCATGCAACGACAAGAAAAGATTGAACTACTAAAAAGTTTGATCCGGATTGATTCGGACGACGGCAACGAATTGGCCGTCGCCGAATTACTGGCCACTGTTTTAAGGGCGCACGGGGTGGAGGCCCACCATGACCCCTACGGCGATCACCGCGCTAACCTGGTCGCCGAAATCGGGCACTGCCAAACCGATCGGGTGCTGGCCTTTTCCGGCCACATGGATACGGTGGGGCAAGGCGATAAGCCCTGGCACCACGAGCCGCTGGGGGCCGAAATTGTCGGCGACCTCCTTTACGGCCGTGGGGCTGCCGACATGAAGAGCGGCTTGGCGGCCATGGTGGTTGCTTTGATCGAATTAAAGGAGGAGGGCCGGCTACCAAGCGGGGCGCTGCGACTGTTAGCCACCGCCGGCGAGGAACTGGGCACGACCGGTTCCCACCGCCTGGAGCGGGCCGGGTTGGTTGAGGACGTCGACGCCCTGGTGGTCGGCGAGCCGACCGCCGACCACGTGGTCTTTGCCCACTCTGGTTCCTATTCCTACCGGATCAATGCGGTGATGGGGTTGGTGCACTTCATTAACGAAGAGACCCGCCTCTTTGACGACGTGGCCGCCGACCCGGTCCTGGGCACCCTGGAGCACTCGGTGACGGTGTTTAACGGGGGGCGGCAGGTTAACGTGATTCCGGACTTGGCAACCCTGGAGGGCAATGTGCGCCCAACGGCGGTCTTTGATAACCACCAGGTCGATGCCCGGTTAAAAACCCTGGTCGACCGAATTAACGAGAACACGCCCTTTCAATTATCCTTGGAGGTCCTCTTTTCTTTACAACCAGTGGTGACGCCGCAAACCGTCCTCTTGGTAAAACTGGCCCTCGCCGCCGCTAACGCCAACTACCCACGCGGCGAACGGAAACTCAAGGTGATCCACGGGGCGACCGACGCCTCGGTCTTCACCCTCCACTTACGAAATAAAGCCCCGGTGTGATTACGGAAGTCACACTGAGGCTTTTCTGTTGTCATTAGTGGTGAATTAAGTGCCATAAATGAAGGGCGGTGCCGTTTTCACCCAAAATCAGGATCCCTAAGCCAAGGTAGATCACCCCGGCTAACAGGGTCCCGTAGCGGTGAAAGAAGATTAACAGCACCATTAGGTAGTCATCCCGGTCGAGACGAAGGTGAGGATGCTAGTAATGACCGTTGCCATGGCGGTCACCTAAAAGATGACTAGGCCAATGAAGAAGAGCAGCGGCACTAAGAGGGCCGGCAGCATGTCGATACTCTTAAACTCGCGGATCTTGAGCAAGGAAAAGGAGGCCGCCACGATCAAGAGGCCGCCGACGATCGACATTTCGGTGATCAAAGCCGGCGAGAAAAAGGAGGCCGACAAAAACTTGGCGACCAAGTAGATGGCGGTAAACCAGATGAAGAGCACCGGTACTTCGAGGATCATCCCCAGCCCAAAGCCGGCCCCAAAGACGATCGCGCAGACCAGGGTCAGCATGGCGTTGGTGTACAAGAAGGTTTGGTTGCCAGTGGTGGCGGCGTTGACCGGCCCGAGGATCGCCAGGGCGCCGATGCAATCCAGGAAACTGGCGGTCGCCACCGCCTCGCCCAGTTCGGTGTGAAAGGTCCGGTCGATCCAAGCATTAGCCCGGTCGTCGAGCCTGAGCCAGGTCCCGACCGGCAGCCCGATCGCTAGCGAAATGATAAACAGGACCGGGTAGTGGCTCTTGGGCAGGTTGGCGACGACGGTTTGCGCCCCGACCCCCAGGGCGGCCAGCCCCAAAGCGGTCCAGAAGGTGGCCACGTACTTGTCGGTCAGCACCTTTTTAAAGACCCAGCCGATCACGGTCCCGACGATTATTGCGGCGACGTTGGCCCAAATTCCAATCATAATTCATTCCTCGTTTCTAATGTTCTAACTTGTCCATTATACATGGATTGACCGGGCTTTGCTTAATGGTCGCAACGCCCTGACCAATTGGGGCGGTGGTGAGCAAGTTGGCGGGCAAAACTAACTAAACGTGGTAACCTTAGGGGCAATGACAAGCAGAAAGGATCTGATCAGATGACGGCAGAATTTAAGACGGCGACCTTTGCCGGCGGGTGTTTTTGGTGTATGGTCCAGCCCTTTGACACCTACCCGGGGATCGAAAAGGTCGTGTCTGGCTACACCGGCGGCCGCGTGGCTAACCCGACCTACGAGCAGGTTTGCGCCGGGGGAACTGGGCACACCGAGGCGGTCCAAATTACCTACGACCCCAGCAAGGTGTCCTACGCCGATTTGGTAGAGATTTATTGGCAACAGACCGACCCGACCGACGCCTTTGGCCAGTTCCAGGACCGCGGCGACAACTACCGGCCGGTGATTTATTACCAAAATGAAGAAGAAAAGGGGATCGCCGAAGCTTCAAAGCAAAAACTCCAGGACAGCGGGCGCTTTGACCAACCGATCGTCACCGCCATTGAACCGGCCCAGCCCTTCTACCCGGCCAAAGAATACCACCAGGACTTTTACAAAAAGGATCCCTTCCGGATGATGATCGAAGAAGCCGGCGGCCGCCAGAAGTTTATCGAACAGAACTGGAAGGACTAGGGGTGCCTTACTGTCAAACGGTCTGTTACGTTAGACAGATAACGTGCTTCCCCAACCGCAGGCCTAGTGGCTAAGTCTGGCCGGAGAACGACGCCAGGGCGTCAACCCCCGTCCTATCCTTAGCCCACGGCCTGCCCAATGGTTGGATCGCACTCACTTTGAAATTGATCCTTGACAGGTTAGGCTGGGTTCAGTATGATATCTTTAAAATAAAATTAAAGAAAAATTAGAAAGATGAGTAAACCGGGAGGGGTGCCCAGAGAGTCAGCGCTTGGTGAAAGCTGAACTCCCTGAACGGTTGAAGATGGTCTTTGTGCAATGCCGGGGTGAGCCAGTGGTGAGCCCCGACCGGGTTAACGCCCGTTATCACCGTTACGGCTTGTTGGAGCCGGTCGAGGGTCCCCGCGGGGGCTGAAAATGGGTGGTAACACGTTGATCAACGTCCCATGAGGTAGCAATGCCTCATGGGGCGTTTTCTTTTGGGCTTTTCGAGGAGGATATTTTATGCAAAAACGTTATCGCAAGTGGTTGTGGCTAGTCTTAGCCCTGTTAGTCGTGCTCGGGGGGATTGGCGGCTTAGTGCACCAGCGCCTGGCCAGCACTAGTCACAAAACGGTCAAGGTTGGCCTGGTGGGGACCGACTCACTGCCGGTTTGGAAGAACGTGGTCAGCCGGTTGAAAAAAGAGGGGATCACCCTTAAGTTTGTGATCTTTAATGACTACGTCCAACCAGACGTCGCCCTAAAGGATGGCAAGATCGATCTGCACTCCTGCCTGACCCGCTACTACTTTGAGTCCTACAACAAGAAGGAAAACGCCCACCTGGTATCGATTGGGAACACCGTGATCTCACCGCTGGGCCTGTACTCCAAGAATTACAAGTCGATTCAGGACTTACCAGACGGGGCGACGATTGCGATTCCCAACGAGCCAACCACCCTCGGGCGCGGGCTCAACCTCTTGCAATCGGCGGGCTTAATCAAGGTCAAAAAAGACAGTGGCATCAAGCCGTCGTTAAACGACATCACTTCCAACCCACACAACTTTAAGTTTAAAGAGGTCGACCCGGCCACGGCGGCCCGGGCCCTGGATTCGGTTGACGCTTCGATTATCAACGGGAACTACGCCGAAGCGGCTAACCTAACCCCAAAGAAGGACGCAATTTACCTGGAACCGGTCAACAAGTCAACCAAGCCGTACGTTAACATCATCGCGACCCAGGAAAAGAACGGGGATAACGCAACCTATAAGAAGATCGTGGCGGCCTACCAAACTGAGGCCACTAAGAAGGTCATCGACAAGACTTACAAGGGTTCGCAAATCGAAGCCTGGCCACAATTTGGTAAGAACTAAGGAGGAAGCAACATGGCGAGTGAAACAGCAATTTTTGCCGGCGGGTGCTTTTGGTGCATGGTCCAACCCTTTGACACCTACCCGGGGATTGAAAAGGTCGAATCCGGCTACACCGGTGGTCACGTTGTCAATCCCACCTACGAACAGGTTAAGGCCGGGGGAACCGGGCACACCGAGGCGGTCCGGATCACCTTTGACCCCAGCGTGGTTTCTTATGCGGACCTGGTGGAAATCTACTGGCAACAGACCGACCCGACCGACGCCTTTGGCCAGTTCCAAGACCACGGCGATAACTACCGGCCGGTGATCTTCGTCAAGGATGAAGAACAGCGCGCCATCGCCCAGGCCTCCAAGGATGCCCTAGCCAACAGCGGCCGCTTCACTGACCCGATCGTCACCACGATTGAAGACGCCCAGCCCTTTTACGTGGCCGAAGACTATCACCAGGACTTTTATAAGAAGGACCCGGAACGGATGAAGTTAGAAGAGGCCGGTGGGCGCGAACAATTTATAGAAGAGAACTGGCAATAAGGAAGTGTGATCCAACCTCCTCGACGGGCCGTTGGGCTAAGCTAGGGTGGGGGTTAGTGCGGGACGCACTGTTCTCCGTCCGTACTTAGCCACTAGGCCCGTGGTTGGGAGCACGTTATCTGAGTAATCGTCAGCGATAAAAAAAGCTAATCGCAAGTAGCGACTAGCTGACCGTATCAATTTCCGGAACGCAAAGGGACGAGAGGATAAAGACACACACCTCTTGTCCTTTTGCATTTTTAGTGTAGCATAATGACGAGTTTTGGTCGATAGTTTTGCTAAGCAGAATAAAAAAGGGCGCCGATAAAGGCACCCAGAACCGGTTCTTGTTGGCTAGGAAGCGCCAACTGTACACGGCCTAATAGTTCTTATGTGTATATAATAACGCAGATTAAGTATCATTGATGAGAATAGTGTCCGTCTGAGAGGAGTGGTTAGGATGACTCAAGAACGGGAGAAGAAGGTTACGCGGAAGCTTTCGGAAGAAGGTGGGGTAACTTTTTCAGCCACACTAACTCAGAGAAAACAGCACGAATTATTAATCCAACGCCTAACCTCAGATTGGCCAGTAGTTGACCTCGACAAACCAGAAAAAATAGCGACTTGGGCGAAAAAGGATGACTAATTAAGGCGTTTGAGCAACCCAGTACGTAAAAAAGAGCCCCGTCGAAAGCGATGGGCTCTTTTTTTGTGTGGATTACCACCAAGAAAATTATTTTCCGGCCGACAATAAATAGGAATAAAATGGGGGTAACGAGTAAGAACGGCGCCAAATTTGATAATCGTAATGGTTATCAACTGAAAGTTGTGCTAGAATGTTGAATTCGAAAGTACAGTTATGCACAAAGAAGGACGTTATGTTTAAGACAGAACTCAACCAAACTTCCGCCGGGGCGAAGTTGCTGGTCGCCCTGGTGGTCTACTTCGCTTACCTGGCCAGCAACCTCTTGAACTTCACCGGGCCGATCGGGCAGTGGATCGAAGTTGGGATCCAAGTGGTGGTCGTGGCGATTGCCGTGGCGGTGGTCATGTGGCAAATCAAAACCGTTCAGCTCTTTAAGGAGTCGCTGGTCGCCGGCCGTTCCTGGTGGTCGCTGATCATTTCCTTTATCCTGGTCTTCGTACTCGTCTACATGTTCGGTGTCTTTAGCGTCGGCGGTAACATCGAAGCGGTCTTAAAGGAGAGCCTGACTAAGGTGGTCAGCGTGGCAGTGACGGCGTGCTGTGCCGGTTTCTTTGAGGAGTTCTTGGTCCGAGGGCTGGTGCTGGATGCCTTTGTCCAGCTTTGGCAAAACCGGCGCATCCAGCTGTTAAGCGCGGCCGTCAGCTCGTCAGTCATTTTTGGGCTCTTACACCTGTCGAACTTAACCTTCCAAAGCGTTGACGCCACGATGCAACAAGTCTTTTACGCCCTTATCTTAGGGCTCACCTTATCCTTCATTCGCCTGCTGACCAACGGGTTATGGGTCGTAATCTTGCTCCACTCCTTGATCGACTTTCAGTCGACGATTGCGACCGGGGGCTCTGCGGCCACTAACTGGGGGTCCTTGTTACTAGTCTTCTTGCCGCTGTTTGTGATCAGTTTGCTCTGGCTGTGGTTTGCCGATCGGTTACTGCTTAAAAAGAAGGGTGAGGCACCGTTTTCATAAAAAAGTGACCGGAAGAAAAGCGAACAGAAAGCGGAAAACGATCCATTTTCGTTCTGGTTCAATGTTATAATATAGCCACTGGAAAGGAATGGTGATTGAGGTGTCAAGTCAAGAATGGTTTCAAAAGATTGCCCACTTGCTCGAACTGGTAGCGTTAGTGGCCGTCGGGCTCCTGGGGTTGGCGTTGATCGTTCAACTGGGGATGGAATTGTTGGCGGTCGTCAAGTTAGCGCTCGCCCCGGTTTCCGACCCCGGCTTTTACGACTTCTTGAACGAAGTGACCTCCTTTTTCATCATCTTCGAGTTCATCGTGATGGTGATCGAAGCCCTGCGCAACCACGGCCACATCTCAATTACGATGCTGATGGGGCTGGGGTTAACCGCCCTCTTGCGGCACCTCTTAGCCGCTAGCAACTCCAACGGCATCGAAACGATGGTCGAAGTGGGGGCGATCGTCTTACTGACGGTGGGGTTGGCGATCTACCGCCACTTTGTTCACGATCCAGACGAGAGTTTTGAGAAGAGAATTTGATCCGGAGGCTTAATATGACACAATACGTTCAAGCTTTAACCATCGCCGGGCACGATTCCGACGGCAGTGCCGGGATGCCGGCCGACCTGCACGCATTCTTTATCGACGGGGTTTACGGCCAGGGGCTGTTGACCGCCTCCGTGTCGGGGAATTCCTACGGGATCACCCAGCAACAAATCATGCCGACCAGCTTCATTAAGGAACAGTTTAAGGTCCTCGCCGACGACTTTGCCATCAAGGCGGCCAAGACCGGGATGTTAGCCAACGATGACGTGATCAACGCCGTCGCCGATTCTTATGATGAAGCCAAGTTCGGCCCGCTGGTGGTCGACCCGGTCATCATCACCAAGCACGGGGTGATGCTCCTGGAACAATCGGCCTACGAGCTCTTCCGCGAGCGGATCATTCCGCTGGCCACCGTCATCACGCCCAACTTCTACGAGGCCCAAAAGCTGACCGAGTTGGAATTAAAGGATGACGATCAGGTCCAAGAAGCGGCCGCCAAGCTCCACGCCCTGGGCGCCAAGAACGTCGTCATTAAGGGCCAACACATCGAGGGGCAAACGACCCCGGTCCGCGACTTCGTGTCGTTAGCGGACGGCAAGACCTTCTGGCTGGAAGATGAGTACGTGCCCACTGACCGGGTCAACGGGACCGGTGACACCTTCTCGGCAATTATCGCCGCCGAACTGGCCAAGGGACACTCGGTTGAAACCGGGGTGCGCCTGGCTAAGAAGGTCGTCCACGAGGCGATCGCCAACGAAATTGAGGTCGGCCACAAGTTTGGCCCGATCAACCACTGGGCCGGGCAAGAAGCGGCCAACTAACCAAAGCTAATGAATAAAGGCTCCCAGTCGTTCACCAGAACGGCCGGGAGCCTTTTAATATCTAATACAAACTCAAAATCTTCTTCACGGTACCGGCGACGTCTTCTGCCCCCAGTACCATCGAGATCATCGACAACCCGGCGCAGCCACTGGTCAAGGTGGCGCCGGCGTTGTCTAGGCTGATGCCGCCGATCGCGACGACCGGGTGGGCGGATTGTTCAACGAAGTCGGCGAGACCGTCCACACCCAGGGCGCTGCCGGCGTCGTCCTTGGAAATGGTCGGGAAGACCGGGCCGGTGCCGATGTAATCGACGGCCAGCTGGTTGGCGTGGGCGACTTGGGCCGCCGTGTTGCAGGAGTAGCCGACCATTAGCTGGTCACCGACCGCGGCTAAGACCTCTTCGATCCGCTGGTCCTTTTGGCCGACGTGGATCCCGTCGGCCTGGATGGCGGCCGCCAGCTCTAGGTCGTCGTCGACAAAGAGCGGCACGCCGTACTTGGTCGCCAGCTTCCGGACTTGCTGGCCCAGCGCCAGGGTTTCGGCTTTGGAAAGGGTGCTGGTCCCTTTTTCGCGGTACTGAAAGGCGGTGATCCCGGCTTGCATCGCTTCTTCGACCTTGGTCAAAAACTCAGCCGGATCGTGGTGGGTGTCTTGGCTGCCACCGATCAGGTAGCAGCGCAGCATTTCATTTTTAAATAACATGACTTTTCTCCCTAGCTATTGACTAGTTTTCAAATGTTAGACAGAAAACGTGGCAAATAACCGCAGCCCTAATGCCTAAGTACGACCGCAGAACGGTGCGTAAGCGCACCAACCTCCGGTCTAGCTTAGTCATACGGCCTGCTGGTTAGGTTATTTGCCACTCTCTATAATGCCCAGTGATTCAGCGGGCCGTGGCCGTGGCCAACCTGGATCGTGTCTCGAATCGTCGCTTCTACGTAACCCTTAGCGGTCCGGATCGCCTGTTCCAACCCGACGCCCTTCGCCAGTTCGGCTGTGATGCAGGCCGAAATCGTGTCGCCGGTCCCGTGGGTCCGGACGGTGTCGATCCGTGGCGAGGTCATCCAAAAGCTAGTGTCGTCCTCCATCAAGACGAAGTCGCTGGCCGCTTGGTCGCCGCCGAGGTGGCCGCCCTTGACCAGGACGTTTTTGGGGCCTAACTTTTGCAGGGCCTGGCCGATCTTAACCATGTCGTCAGGGCGCTCCGCCTTTAACCCGGTTAGGGCTTCTGCTTCCGGTAGGTTGGGGGTGACCAGGGTCGCCAGCGGCAAGAGTTCCTCTTTGACGGTGGTAATCGCCTCGTCGGCCAACAGCTTGGCGCCGCCCTTGGCGATCATGACCGGGTCGACGGTCAGGGGGCCAAAGTCGTACTTCTTTAAGTTGCGCACGACCGCCTGAACGGTGGGTACGTCGGCCAGCATGCCCGTTTTAGCCGCCCGGATCTTGAAGTCGTCAGCCAAAGAGGCGAACTGGGCATCGATCATTTCAGTCGGCAAAGCGAGGGCGTCCTGGACGCCGAGGGTGTTTTGGGCGGTCACCGCCACCACCACTGTTGTTGCGAAGACGTGGCGCATCTGAATCGTCTTTAGGTCGGCCTGCATGCCGGCGCCGCCCCCAGAATCGGAGCCGGCGATCGTCAGGGCCTGGGAAAATTCGTTAGTCATCTTAAGCTTCCTTTCCAAATGCTTCTTGCCAAGCGGCGAGCTGCTGATCGGTGACGGCGTCGAGGTTGTTTAACAGCCCCGGGTACCAGTTGCCCGGCCGCTGGTCTTCGACGGCTTGGCCACAGAGGGTGAAGGTGGTCACGGCGTCAACGGCCGCGTCAAAGGCGTCGTCGTTGGTGGCTAAGAAGGCGCCAATCAAACTCGAAAGCATGTCGCCGGTCCCGACGTGGGTCTTGAAGGCCGGGGAACCGTACGGCAAGCGGGCCAGTCGGGTGCCGTCAGTGACGATGTCGACTTCGCCGGACAAGACGATCACCGAGCCGAGCTTTTCGGCCGCCAGCCGGGCCACCTTCTCGAGGTCGGCGTTGCCCTCACCGGCGTCAATCCCATGGCTTTGCCAGTCGACCCCGGCTAAGGTGGCGATTTCACCGGCGTTACCGCGGATGACAGTGAAGTGGTACTGGTGGAGCAGTTCGGTAACCACCCGGAGCCGGTACATGGTGGCGCCGCAAGCGACCGGGTCCAAGACGGTCGGCTTGTGGTACTTCTTGGCCGCTTCCATTACCGCCTCCATTTCGCCGCGTTGGTGGGGGTTGAGCGTCCCCAGGTTGATGGCGGCGGCTTGGGCGATGTTGACCATGTCGTCGGCTTCCTCCGGCGTTTGTGACATCATCGGTGAGGCGCCCAGGGCGTTGAGGCCGTTGGCGACGTCGGCGGGGGTGACGTTGTTGGCGACGGTCAAGACGATCGGATTGGTTTCCTTGATGGTTGCGATTGCGTTTTGCATACCTATATCTCCTTAATTAAGTGAGTACGTTAGTGACAAAAGAAAAGGCCACCGGGGGGAATCCCGGTGGCCCATTTCGCCGACCGTTGCTTCCCTCCGCGAGTCCAAACTCCCAGGTTCAAAGGGTCCGCCAATTGGCGTCTCAGTCGGTGGCCCGACACCCCTAGCAACTATTACCCTTCCATTATAGCGGGAAGCAGCCAGAAAACATAGTGCATTCTTAACATTGAACTAAGTTATAATTATTTATGGTCAAAGCTATCGCTGCACCCTTATAATTAACCTGAAATTGAAAGTGGAGTTGATAAAATGCACAAGCAATTGATGAACAAACCGGGGTGGGACCGGTGACCGGGGCCCGGCGAGTGAGCCGCGGGCTGGCCTGGATCCTGGTTGCCTGCTTAGTGGGGGGCCTGGTGTCCAACTTTACCTTCTCGCAAAACTGGGTCACCTCCTTGGGCTTGGTGCCGCTAACCCTGCTGGGCTGGTGGGGCCTACCTAAGCTAACCCCCGTAATTGACCGGTTGACCAACCGCCAGGTCGCCCTGCTCGTTGGGTTCGGCATGGCGGCGATGGTGCTCTTGCAAATGGCGGTCTTAAAGTGGCTACCGGTGACGGTTTACCACGACCCGCTCCGGGTCCTCGACCAGGCGACCCGGATGGCGGTCGGCCACACCAGCTGGAAGATCACCTACTTCTGGCGCTACCCGCAAAACGTGCCGATCGCCTACCTCCTGTCGCGCTGGCTCAAGCTGACGATGGAAATGGGAATGGGCGTCAACCGCGGCGTCCACCTCTTGTCGATGCTGCTACTGGACGGGATGGTCTTGCTTTGCATCGACACTGCCTGGCAGGTCAGTAAGAAAAAGCACCTGGTCTTGGGGATCTTAGCCTTCGGGGTCCTGACCCCCTTTGCCTACACCTATTACCTGCAGGTTTTTTACACCGACCTGCCGGTGATGTTCGTCCTCTTGTATTTGTTGCGGACGCTGGTTTTGTGGCGGCGCCGCAATTGGTGGCAAAAAGGCATCAGTGGGGCCCTCTTGGTGCTCCTGGCCATGCTGGGCCAGTTAACCAAGGCCAACATGATCGTGATTATCCCGGCGATGCTGTTGACCGCCCTGATTTTATGGGGGCGCCACCGCTTTAAACAAAGCCAACTCTTGGTGCCGATGCTCTTAATCACGTTCGGCGTCGCCCTGTCCTTTCCGCTCTCCAGCACCCTGGACAAGGCGGCCCACTTCACCCGCCAGACCGACTACGAGTTTCCGTTGACCCAGTGGGTGGCGATGGGGCTTAACGAGAAGAGCAACGGGGTTTATAACACCAAGGACGCCGTGGCCAACGTCAAGCTCGAGACCAAGGCGGCCCGCAACGCCCACAACCTTAAGGTGATCAAACAGCGCCTGGCCAAGCAAAACGTCGGTTTAATCAAGCTCTGGCTAGCTAAGCTGATGGTGCTAACCAACGCCGGCAACATCTTCCACTGGTACAACGGCGGGATGCAAGAGGCGCCGCGTAGCTACCTCAAGGCCGCCCCGGTCTTCACCGGGCTCGTGGCAATTTCCTATCAACTAGCGACCTGCCTGTTGTTTGGCTTCGTGATCAAGCGGCTCTTGGCGACCAGGATGACCCTGAAGTCGGCCAACGGGCAAGTTGCCCTGCTGGTGATCTTAACGGCGCTGGGCTATTTGGCCTTCCACGTCTTGCTGTGGGAAGTCGAAGAGCGCTACGGCGAGGTGCTGGTGCCGCTGAGCTGGCTGTTGGTGAGCCTCCTGCCGGTCGCTGACGACCAACCGATCACGCCTAAGCAAGTCGGGTCCGTCTTTGCCCTCGGCACGGTGGCGGTCCTGGTCGGGGCGATGACCAACCTCGGCGTTAACTCCAGCGGCCAAACCGTGACGGTGGCCGCCCAACGCTCCCAGCTATCGACCCAGTACGGGGCCAAGCCGGTCGACCTGGCGCCGGGCAAGCAAATCAGCCAGGTCGTCAAGATTAACGGGGCAGCCAGCGACGTCTCCGTGCAGATCCACGCCAAGTCACACGTTACGGTGACCCTAGTGGAACTAAAAACCGACGATGAGTACGTCTTCAAGCGCCACGCCGACGAGTACGATTACCAAGGGAACGTGCCGGCCGGCACCTACCAGTTCGTGATCAAGAACCAAACCGCCGTGGACCAAGACGTTGACATCGTCCACGTCCCGCACTACCGGATGGCGCCGTACCCGATGGACGACCAGGGAACGGTCCACTGGGACACGTCATTAATCTACTGGTTCCGTGACGTTCGCTCCGCCAATTAAATAGAATTAGAAAACCCCAGCCGTTCGGGAAACCGAGGGCTGGGGTTTTTGGGTGGGGAGAGGAGGAAAATTTGGAATTAGGGGGAATTTTTTTGGCGGGCGACAGAATATGTCCGAGGGGTGGGATACTATGGAGTTAGTCGGCAAACGCAAAAAGAGGTCGCAAAATATTCGCTGATCCTTCGTTCAAATTTATCAAAATGACCACTGAAAGCGATTGCATTTGCTATAATCTATCTTGACTACGATATTAAGGAGTGAATTACGTGAAAGAGTATCACATTGGCTTGGACATTGGGACAAGCTCAATTGGCTGGGCGGTAACGGATAGCCAATTTAAACTGATGCGTATCAAGGGGAAGACGGCAATCGGGGTGCGGTTGTTTGAAGAAGGGAAGACGGCTGCAGAACGCCGAACCTTCCGGACAACGCGGCGGCGGTTGAAGCGGCGAAAATGGCGCTTGCACTACTTAGATGAAATTTTTGCCCCGCATTTACAAGAAGTGGATGAAAATTTCTTACGCCGTCTGAAGCAATCAAATATCCACCCGGAAGATCCAGCGAAGAATCAAGCCTTCATTGGTAAGCTCTTATTTCCGGATCTACTGAAGAAGAATGAACGTGGTTACCCAACACTGATTAAGATGCGCGATGAATTGCCAGTTGAGCAACGCGCCCACTACCCAGTAACGAACATCTACAAGTTACGGGAAGCCATGATTAACGCAGATCGCCAATTTGATCTGCGGGAAGTTTACCTGGCCGTTCACCACATCGTGAAGTACCGGGGTCACTTCTTAAATAACGCTAGCGTTGATAAGTTCAAAGTGGGGAGAATCGATTTCGACAAATCCTTTAACGTTTTGAACGAAGCCTACGAGGAGCTTCAAAACGGCGAAGGTTCATTCACGATTGAGCCTAGCAAGGTTGAAAAAATTGGACAACTGTTGCTAGATACGAAGATGCGTAAGTTGGACCGCCAAAAAGCGGTCGCCAAATTTTTAGAGGTGAAGGTCGCTGACAAAGAGGAGACCAAGCGCAACAAGCAAATTGCAACGGCCATCAGTAAGTTAGTTCTGGGCTACAAGGCTGATTTTGCAACGGTAGCGATGGCGAATGGCAACGAATGGAAGATCGATTTAAGTTCCGAAACCAGTGAGGACGAGATTGAAAAATTCCGGGAAGAATTGAGTGATGCTCAAAATGATATCTTAACGGAAATCACTAGCCTGTTCTCGCAGATCATGCTGAATGAAATCGTGCCAAATGGGATGTCGATTTCTGAATCGATGATGGATCGTTATTGGACGCACGAACGTCAATTAGCGGAAGTTAAGGAATACTTGGCGACCCAACCAGCTAGCGCACGGAAAGAGTTTGACCAAGTGTATAACAAATACATTGGGCAAGCGCCAAAGGAAAAGGGCTTTGACCTTGAAAAGGGGCTCAAGAAGATTTTATCCAAGAAGGAAAATTGGAAAGAAATCGATGAATTGCTCAAGGCTGGGGATTTCTTACCAAAACAACGGACATCAGCTAATGGGGTCATCCCGCACCAGATGCACCAACAGGAATTAGATCGGATCATTGAAAAGCAAGCTAAGTACTACCCGTGGTTAGCAACGGAAAACCCAGCCACTGGTGAACGTGATCGTCACCAAGCGAAGTATGAACTTGATCAGCTAGTTTCCTTCCGGATTCCTTACTATGTTGGACCGCTAGTAACGCCTGAGGTTCAAAAGGCGACATCTGGCGCTAAGTTTGCTTGGGCAAAGCGGAAAGAAGATGGGGAGATTACCCCTTGGAACCTGTGGGATAAGATTGACCGTGCTGAATCAGCTGAAGCCTTTATCAAGAGGATGACGGTTAAGGATACGTATCTATTAAACGAGGATGTCCTGCCTGCTAACAGCTTGCTATACCAAAAGTACAACGTCTTGAACGAACTAAACAACGTGCGGGTGAATGGACGCCGCCTGTCAGTCGGAATTAAACAAGATATTTACTCTGAGCTCTTCAAGAAGAAAAAGACGGTGAAAGCAAGTGACGTGGCCAGCCTAGTGATGGCGAAGACACGAGGAGTTAACAAGCCAAGTGTTGAAGGTTTATCTGATCCGAAGAAGTTCAATTCAAATTTGGCAACCTACCTTGATCTAAAGTCAATCGTAGGTGACAAAGTTGATGATAACTGTTATCAAACGGATCTCGAAAATATTATCGAGTGGCGTTCCGTCTTTGAAGATGGGGAAATTTTTGCGGATAAGTTAACTGAAGTGGAATGGCTGACGGATGAGCAACGTTCTGCCCTTGTTAAGAAACGGTATAAGGGCTGGGGACGTTTATCCAAGAAGCTACTGACGGGAATCGTTGACGAGAACGGCCAACGGATCATTGATCTGATGTGGAATACTGATCAAAACTTCATGCAGATTGTCAACCAGCCCGTCTTTAAAGAACAGATCGACCAACTGAACCAAAATGCCATCACCAATGATGGGATGACCTTGCGGGAGCGGGTCGAGAGCGTTCTGGATGACGCCTATACTTCACCGCAGAACAAGAAGGCCATCTGGCAAGTTGTTCGGGTGGTGGAAGATATTGTTAAAGCTGTCGGAAATGCACCAAAGTCGATTTCGATTGAATTTGCCCGTAATGAAGGCAACAAGGGAGAAATAACCCGGAGCCGGCGTACTCAATTGCAGAAATTATTTGAAGATCAGGCCCATGAATTAGTTAAGGATACGAGCTTGACTGAGGAATTGGAGAAGGCACTGGATCTTTCCGATCGTTATTACCTCTACTTCACCCAAGGTGGTAAGGATATGTACACCGGTGATCCAATCAACTTCGATGAAATTTCTACCAAGTATGATATTGACCACATTTTGCCACAATCCTTCGTGAAGGATGATTCCTTAGATAATCGGGTGTTAGTAAGTCGGGCGGAGAATAATAAGAAGTCTGACCGGGTGCCAGCTAAGCTTTACGCAGCCAAGATGAAACCATACTGGAACCAACTTTTGAAGCAGGGATTGATCACGCAACGGAAGTTTGAAAACCTGACGATGGACGTTGATCAAAATATTAAGTATCGGTCACTTGGATTCGTGAAGCGCCAATTAGTTGAAACACGCCAAGTTATCAAGTTGACGGCTAACATCTTGGGTAGTATGTACCAAGAAGCCGGGACGGACATCATTGAGACTCGGGCTGGTTTAACTAAGCAATTACGCGAGGAATTCGATTTACCAAAGGTCCGTGAAGTAAACGACTATCACCACGCAGTTGATGCTTACCTGACGACGTTTGCTGGGCAATATTTGAACCGCCGTTATCCGAAATTACGCTCCTTCTTCGTATACGGTGAGTACATGAAGTTCAAGCGCGGGTCAGATCTGAAGCTACGTAACTTTAACTTCTTCCATGAATTGATGGAAGGCGACAAGAGCCAAGGTAAGGTTGTCGATCAACAAACTGGTGAGCTGATTACGACAAGGGATGAAGTAGCCAAGAGCTTTGATCGATTATTGAACATGAAGTATATGCTGGTATCGAAGGAAGTTCACGACCGGAGTGACCAACTGTATGGAGCAACGATTGTAACAGCAAAGGAATCTGGTAAGCTCACTTCACCAATTGAGATCAAGAAAAATCGACCTGTTGATTTGTATGGTGCTTATACGAATGGAACGTCAGCTTTCATGACGATCATTAAGTTTACTGGAAACAAACCTAAGTATAAGGTGATTGGGGTTCCAACAACATCGGCGGTCGGTTTAAAACGAGTTGGGAAACCAGGCAGTGAATCATATAACCAAGAATTACATCGAATCATTAAATCTAATCCGAAGGTAAAGAAAGACTTTGAGATTGTAGTTCCACATGTTTCGTATAGTCAGTTGATAGTTGATGGTGACTGCAAATTTACCCTAGCTAGTGATACTTATCAGCATCCGGCAACTCAGCTAGTTCTTTCTAAAGAATCGATGGAAATAATTGCAGATGGTTTTAAATTTGTGAAAGAAAATCCGGCAACTGCGGATGAACAACTTGTTAGGGTTTTTGATGAAATTGTTAATCAAATGAACCATTACTTTACTATCTTTGACCAACGTAGTAATCGTCAAAAGGTAACGAAGGCTCGAGATAAGTTTGTATCGTTACCAACGGAATCAGAGTATGAGGGTGCTAAGAAAACGCAAGTAGGGAAGACAGAAGTCATTACGAACTTACTGATGGGTCTACATGCCAATGCTGCACAAGGTGATTTGAAAGTATTAGGATTATCAACCTTTGGGTTTTTCCAGAGTTCAGGTGGACTGAATTTAAGTGAAGATGCAATGATCGTATACCAGTCACCAACCGGTTTGTTTGAACGTCGCATTTGTTTGAAAGACATTTAAGAGTAAAGTAAAAAGGAGACGATTAAATCGACTCCTTTTTATTATATGTATGGCCAGAATAACATGGCTCAAAAGTAATAACTCGTGGAAAACCACTCGTTTGATCTTGACTATGAGTGTTAGATCAGTAGTCTCGAATGTCGGGAGCTACCCGACAAGTTATATTATATGGAATTCGGTTGAATTTGACAAGGAGGAATTTTAAAAATGGGATGGCGTTCAATAATCATTGGTCAACATGCAAAGATTACCCACTCTGCTCATATGATGGTTGTGCAGACTAAAGATGGGATTAATGAAATTCCGATGGATGATATTGCAAAAGTACTAGTTGAAACAACTCAGGCAATGATTTCTTCGGATTTCATGAGTGCATGCCTACAAAGGAACATTAAAGTGATCTTTGTCGATCGGAAGTACCAACCGATTGGGGAGACGGTTGGCTATCAGCCAGTAGCAAGGGATTATGAATTGTTGGAACGTCAATTCTTATGGCCCTTGGAGCGAAGGGAGCAACTTTGGACCAGAATTGCTCACGCCAAAATAGAGAGCCAAATAAAGGTGGCCCGGCTTAACGGATGTCCGGTTCAAGAACTAGAAAGTGAGTTAGAAGCCATTGAAGTAAATGACGTTTCTAACCGTGAGGCAGTGGTTGCTCGGAAGTATTTCCCATTGCTGTTCGGAAAAAATTTTAGCCGACGACAGGAGAATCAATACAACGCCGCTCTGGATTACGGATATGCGGTTTTATTAGCGGAGACAAACCAATCGATTACGGAAAATGGTTATCTGATGGAACTAGGGATTCATCATCAAAATCGAGAAAACAGGTTTAATTTGGGTTCAGATTTGATGGAACCATTTCGACCAGTGATCGACTACTGGGTTACAGGACAAAAGTTTACGGAATTCAATCGCCAAGTCCGAGTTGGCTTAGTGGATGCAATGCATATGGTGATCAAGTATAACGAAACTGAAATGCTAACTCAGACGACAGTATGTGCGGGAATGCCTTGATTATTTGAGTGGTGAACGGGATGAAATTGAAGTAAAGGTGGAGTTTAAAGATGAGGTACCGAATCATGCGCTTAATGGTCATGTTTGATTTGCCCACGGACACTAGTCAGCAACGAAAGCAGTATCGCCAATTCCGTAAAAAGCTATTGAATGAGGGATTCATTATGATCCAGTACTCTGTCTACGTTCGCGTATGTACGACAAGGAGTGCAGCTGAGTTTTTGGAGAGAAGGCTTAAGGATTATTTGCCAGACCAAGGAGTCATTCAATCGTTAATGTTAACGGAAAAGCAATACAGTGACATGCATTTCTTGCTTGGTGATGAGGTTAAAGAAGTTAGAAATTCATCAAAGAGGACAATTGTACTATGAGATTGCAATACCATGGCCACCAACCAATTGAACTGACACCCGGTAAAGTGGTAATTTTACAAATAGAGAACCCAAGCGTTAATACCGAATTAATTCAGGGGTTGCAGGGATACAATGATTGCTTAAGGATGATTGACGATGGGTACCAGGAGCTTAATTTGAGTAAGGTAATGAAGTGGGAAGGGGATCTAGTTCTTAATCCAACCAAGCTTGATAGTTACCAAACGGCACTCGATAAGATGATTGTCAAAAATCTTAGTATCGAGAAGCGAGATCGGATGAATAACCTTGCTCGAGAGGTGTACTCAGAGATGCAAGATTCTTTGTTCGAATTTGACTTGCCATTGGAGGTGCGGTATGACGAAAGTCTTTTGAGATTATACAAATATGCGAAAATTAAATATTTGACGCAAGTAATAAGGCAACCTTATGGTATAATTGAAACCGATCTAAAATTACATCTCGAATTAAAAGACTGTCAGGTTCTTGGGTATTGTAATGTCGCTAATTACTTATTGCCTGAGCAGATACAGGAATTCGCTACTCTTGTTGAGAAAACCGAATTGGCAGTTTTATTAGTGGAATTCTCAGAAAAGAGAGAAACTCTACAACAACTCAAACAGGATATTTACCGGATTGATCGGGACTTCATGGACTGGCACGAATAGATCGTTAGTTTTTGATGAGAAAATAACGGTCTTGGATGAGTGTCAGATCAGTAGTTCCGAGTACTGCTTGATCGCAAGCATTGAAGGCTGGTCCGTCTTGGATGAGTGTCAGATCAGTAGTTTTAGAGTTATAGACTAAGGGCGTTGCTGTTTTTAGCAATGCCCTTTTTGAAGTGATGAGGGAAAGGAAAATGTCTTCACGTTGGTAATCTAACGGGAACTTTGGTGGGCGATGTGCTAGGATAGGGCCAAAATGCTTGGAAGTGTTTGCCATGCAAATTGATCCCGAAATGATTCGCCCCGAACTGCGCCGGATCGGCAAGGTGGGGTACGCTGTTAACCTGTTGGCCAGCCCCGTACGCCTGCAACGAATGGGACGGATGATGGCGAAGGCGAAAATGCCCATTCACTCGCGGCGGGTGATCAAACAAGACGTTTGGATTGAACGCCCTGACCACAGCAAGCTTCGGTTGGCCATTTTCTGGGCCAAACAAGTCGTGACCAAGCGCCCGGCCACCGGGATCCTCTGGTTGCACGGGGGAGGCTATGCCTTGGAAAGCGCCGAAAATACATTGGTTTATGCTGAACAATTGGTGGCAGACGGGCGGTCCGTGATGGTGGCGCCGGATTACACCACCTCGGCGTTGGCACCGTACCCGGCGGCCCTGGACGACTGTTACCTAGCCTTGACGTGGCTAAGGGATAGCGCCACGAGGTTCGGGGTTAACCCCAATCAGTTGGTGGTCGGCGGCGATTCGGCGGTCGGGGGCTTAACGGTGGCCGTCTGCCTGCGGGCCCGCGACCAGGGGGACGTCTGGCAAATCCCAATCTACCCGATGCTTGACGACCGGCTGGTGTTAGCTTCGGCCAAGAAGAACGATGCTCCGGTGTGGAACTCCCGGGTTAATCAGGCGGCCTGGGACCTCTACTTAGGGGACTTGCCGCTCGACAAGATTCCAATTTACGCCGCCCCCGGCCGGGCTACCGACTTGGCGGGCCTGCCGCCGGCGATTACTTACGTTGGTGACCTCGACCCCTTCTTAGATGAAACCTGTTTATACGCTAAGCACCTTGAACGCGCCGGGATCCCGGTTGCTTGCAAAGTCTTTGATGGTTGCTACCATGGCTTTGACCAAGTGGCCCCGCACGCCGACGTTACGAAGGTAGCCCACGACTTTTTACGCACCGAATTCTTCAAGGCCCAGGCCAAGTACTGGGCGGCAAACTAGGAAGCGCCAAACCTTCCGTATATAAACACCAAGCGCCCAGATTGCATTGCGTAATCTGGGCGCTTTCGTCTTAGTATCTATTGAAAAGGTGGCTTGAGCTGAAGTTGGAATTACCATTCGGATTGCTAGTCGCTCCACTCGCTATCTAGCACCCCGTCTTCCAAACTAACATCCTTTTGGCGTAGTTCGTTTCCTTGAAAACCATTCTCCTTAAAGAGAGAAGGGGGAATGGGGCGGAAAATGATCGTACCGTCAGCGGTCTGTTCTACCGTGTAACATTGACCGTCAGGGATGCCAAACTCCTTTGGAATGACGAACGCCAATGAGTCGCCAACCTGTTGGACTTTCAGTTTCAGGGTCTGCCTCCTCGCTTTTTAGGGTACGTTTAGTATGCGCTAAAGTGGTGGGAAATGCACCTCAAGCGAATTAGCCACTTAGTCCTTGACCATTGCTTGGCCGCTGACTTCTTGGTCGTCCTTGCGCAGGATAAAGTATGCGTAGATGGCAGCACAGATAACGATGACGGCAATTACCAGGAAGGTCATCCGGTAGCCGATCTTATCGTGTAGCATCCCCAGTGGGGTGGAGAAGACGATTTGACCGATCTGGCCGGCAATTTGACCAACAACCATGTACATAGTGGCAGACAACCGGGTGTCAAAGTGAATCGTCAGGTAACGGAAGATGGCCAGGGCAAAGATCGCCGTTTCCGGGGCGTGGAAGAGCTTAACGATCGAAATGCCCACCGGGGTGGTGACAATCCCACACAACCCGATCCGCAAGAACATGATCGTGACCCCTAAGAGGATCGTCCGCCGTACGCCGATCTTCTTCATGATCCAAGGAACAATCGCCATCATGATCGATTCTAAGAAGACTTCCAGTGAGTTTAAGATCCCATAAGCCGTGTTTCCAGCGGCGTTGGTTTTAAAGAATTCGGTGAAAAACTGGGGAAACATCTGCTGGTCAAAGACCGTGTAAAAAGAACCACTGAGGATGATAAAGATGACCAGCTCCCACAGCTGCTTCATGGTAAAGACGTGGAGGATGTCTTTAAAGGTTGGCTTGACCGCCTCGTGTTGTTCTTCGACGACATTTTGGTACTTGGCCAAGGTCGCCGGGTTTTTGGTCTTGCCAAAGCAGAGGGTTAAAAAGGTCAGGAAACTAAAGGAACTGCACAACCAGAAAACGATGTAGGGGCTGATCGTGAATAGGTAGCCGGCGCAAAGGGCGGCGATGGCGTAACCAAATGATCCCCAGGCCCGGGCCCGGCCGTATTCAAAGCCAAACTGCCGGCTCATCTTTTCGGCCAGCGCCTCAAAGGTTGGTGAAGCCGCTAAGAAGGCAAAGGACAGGTAGATTGAACCTAGCACCGCCCCTAAAAAGAAGTTGGAATGGAGTAGGGGGGCATAGGCCCACGTGAAGAAGGGGCCGAGCAACATTTGCAAAACAGAAATCCCGATTAAGAGGTTGCGCTTCAGTTGCAAGCGATCCTGAATGGAACCATAGACAAACATCAGTACCAGGGTGATGGCGGAGTCAAAGGTGTAAATCAGTCCTACCTTGGTTCCGGAAAAGCCAAGGTCATTGGTCAACCAAATTTGAAAGAAGGACCACCAGATCCCCCACGACATGAAGAATAAGAGCAGGCTCAGTGAGCTTTGCAGGTAAAAGGGATTTTTAAAAACCGATTCTTGCTTTTTGTTCATGATACTTTCCTCCATTAAGCAAGGCGATAGGCAACGACCTCGGTGGTGCAACCGGTACCGTTAAGGAAGTGGGCGACTGGCCCCGTTGCGTAGTAGCGTTCGGTAAAGGTACTCTCCCCGTCGTTGACAAAGACTTCCACGGAACTAGTATCAACCAGAATTTGAAGGGAGCGCAACTGAGCGGCCGAGGCGTAGCGGTAGGCATCTGCTCCCCGCCGGTATAGGGTCAGTTGACCATCGGCGTAGGTGAGAGCGAGCAACTTGCCCAGCTGGTCATTGAGTTGCCAGCTAAATTCTTCGAGCAATTCCTTTGGCCAATGGAGGTCGATTTCACAGTGTTGGGGATCGGAAAGGGTAAGGGGCGTTTCAGCATTAACCAGGGTGGTTTCGTTGACGTCTTGGCTTTGACGTAGGTTTACGAGTTCCCAAATTGGTTGCTGAATTAGGCGGTTGTTTTGAATGGTCAGTTCCCGCGGGAAGGTTAGGCACCCCGCCCAGCCATCGGTGTGTTCTTGGAGCTGCTCTTCAAAGGGACTCATCCAACCAATTTGAATCCGCCGCTGGTCCGGCGTCAGCATTGTTTGGGTGGCATAGAAGTTATGGCCGTGATCGAGTTCCGTCAATTTAGTCCCGCTAAAGTGAGGGGTTCCATAATCAAGATGGCCAATTGAATAGTCGACCTGAGAAGAATTGAGGTTTTCATGGGTCGTAGCTTTGATGCCCATTGGTGAGGTTACCATTACGTCTTGCTCACCCAGGCTGAATAGGTCCGGGCATTCCCACATAAAGCCTTCGGTAGCTAAATCGTGGGCTTGGTCGATAATTCCTGCTTCTTGCCAGTGAAGTAGATCGGTGGATTGGTAAAGCAGTAGCCGCCCAAACCCTGCTGTATTTTGGCTCCCTAACACTAGGTAGTAGTGGTCGCCGTGTTGCCAAACCTTGGGGTCGCGGAAATGTTGAGTATTATCCTTAGGTGCTTCAATGACTGGATTACCGGAATACTTTTGAAAGTGGATTCCGTCATCACTAAAGGCAACGTTTTGGTTTTCCCAGAAGTGATCTTGGTCGCCGTCATCGTAATAGTGTTGACCAGTGTAAATGAGGTATAGGCGCCCGTCTTTAACGATCGCCGAACCGGAAAAGCAACCGCCATCGTCTTCTGGGTCTCCTGGAATCAGTGCGACGGGTAGATATTCCCAGTGAAGCAAGTCCTTGCTCCTGACGTGTCCCCAGTGCATTGGCCCCCATTCGGTGGAGTAGGGGTGGTATTGATAAAACACGTGGTAGTAACCCTTGTAAAAACAAAGGCCGTTGGGGTCGTTTAACCAGCCCCCGTTAGTCATGATGTGAAAATGTTGGCGGTAACGGTCATTGGTAACCGGAATGATCTTTTGTTCATCAAGTTGTGGCATCAGAGAAACCCTCCCATAAATTAATTTTGATAGCGCAGCGCTTTCAACTATGAATGATAATCGGTTTGCAATTTTTGTCAAAAGTTTGACATAAATAAAAAGTGAAAATATGCTAAACGATTGACATAAACCGCACCAATTCGGGTTTGGAAAGGCCAACATGTTCTTTTACTCATATGATTAATGGTTCATCTATGGGTGAAAACGGGATGGCGTGCTTCCATCGTTGTGAAAAAAAGATTAAACTGAAAGTTAAGAACGGAGAAGGAGAAGGAAAAATGGCAATCCGACTAAGTGACGTGGCAAAGGAGGCGGGAGTATCCCCCACCACCGTTTCCAGGGTGATCAACCGGCGGGGGTACCTCAGTCAAAAAACGATTCACAACGTTGAAGCGGCGATGAGAAAGTTAAATTACCACCCTAACGCCAGTGCTAAACACTTACAGGCGCAAAAAACGATGACGATTGGGATTCTGGTACCCTCAATTTCTAACCCCTTCTTTGGTCAATTAACCTTTGATCTAGAACAGCAACTGTTTCAAGAAGGCTTCAACGTCCTGATTGGAAATGCGGTTCACGACCCGCAAAAGGAGCGGACCTACTTAGGGCGCCTACTCGGTCACGAGGTCGACGGGCTAATTGTCGCTACCCACAATAAAGACATTCCAGAATACGCGAATGCTAATTTACCGATTGTCTCGATCGACCGGTTTATTCGAACTGATATTCCTAACGTCAGTTCCGATAACGTTCAAGGGGAGCGGATGGCGACCGAAGCGCTCATTAAGCGCGGGGCTCGATACATCATCCACACCGACAGCATTGCTTTAAATAAGCACGATACCCTTCGTGAAGAGGCGTACCGTGAGGTGATGAACCAACACCACCGGGATCCAATTACTTACCAAGTTGATTTCGAGGCTCCCACGGAAGAGAAGATTGCGACCTTCACAAAGATGTTGGATCAGTACCCTGAGACTGACGGAATCGTGGCTAGTAATGATACAGATGCCTGCGTTATCTATAGTGTCTTGTTATCGCGTGGACTTCGGGTTCCCGAAGACGTCCAGTTAATTGGCTATGATGGAGCTCAAACTACCCAATCAATTTTTCCGGGGCTAGCAACGCTCGAACAGCCAATTCAGAAAATGGCGACTCTCGCCATCCAAGTATTGAAAAAGAAAATTGATCGTCAAGAAGTTGATGAGGAATACGTTCTTCCGGTTCGGTTAAAAGAGGGAACTACGATTAAACAACTTTGATGGTAATTCATTTCCCCGGCACCTGGGGAAACGACACCCGACAAATTTTTAGATTTGCGCAAAGAATGGGGGAGGTAGCCTGAGAACCTCAGTGCTAACGTGGTTTGTTGAGGATTGGTAATTGGCAATTGCGCCAAATTTTAGATTTGTCGTGTCCCTATTTTGGGGATTTTGCCAAATGTCAGGGCGTTGCGGCTTAATCAGTGGGTTCGATTGCGAAGCCTATTACGCTTCGCACCCAGGAAACAAGGAGTATGACTTCGGTTAACCGGTCGGCAGGAAAGTCTTTTGAAACAGTAAAGCGCTCGGATCACGTAGTGGCGATCCGGGCGCTTTCTTGCTTAAGTGAGGTTGGACGAGGTTTGGTGAAGTTGTTTGTAATCGTTTGCATTAGCCGTGTTGCCACGATCCCGATCAACGGCGGGGCGCTCCACCGTTAATTAAAAACTGGTCCCAACTTGATGAGGTTTTAACGCACTTCCTGAGGTTTTCACGAAGCGCTAACTATACTAAAAGTATAAGCTTGTATAGTTAGTTAGCGTCCGCTAGATTGAAATGGGGAAGTGATCGTATGAAGCAGGACGTGAAAAACAAGGTTGGGCTCGGTGGCCTAACTGGATTGATTATCGGTGGTACGATCGGGTCGGGGATTTTCACCCTCCCAGCTACCTTGACGGCCGGCGCCAATCCAGAGGGGATCCTGATTGGCTGGGCCATCGTGGCGGTCGGCATGTTTTCCCTAGCCGGCGTTTACCGGAACCTAACTTTGCAGCAACCGGACATTGATGACGGGATCTACGGCTGGTCCAAACGACTCTTTGGGGATCTTGGCGGCTTCATTGCCAATTATGGCCACGGGATCGGGGATGCCGTCGGGAACGCCTCTTACTTAACCGTTATGTTCTCGGCCTTCGGAGGCTTTAGTATCTTTGCCTTCTTTGGCTCGGGGACGACCTGGCCGGCGGTGATTGCGGCCTCGATTCTGCTTTGGATCATTACCGCCCTTGTCATGCGGGGGATTCATACCTCGACGGGAATGGACAACATTACCACCGTGGCCAAGGTCATACCGATTGCCATGTTTATCATCTTGGCGATCTAAACTTCTCGCCGCACATCTTCATGGCCCATTTCTCATCGACTCAGGTTTATAACGTCTCCACCCACACCTGGGCGCACAGTTCGATCTTCACTCAATCCAAGTCGGTCCTTTTGTCGGCCATGTGGACTTTGATCGGGACCGAATCGGGGACGATCTTTGCCACCCGGGCTAAGAAGCTTAGTGACGTCGCCAAGGCTACCAACATCGGGGAGCTCTTTGTCATCATCATGTTAGTGGGGACCTCGGTCCTGTCACTTGGCTTGATGGCACCAAGCAAAATTTCCGCCCTGCACGATCCCTCTTTTTGGTGCTGGGGGCCTACACCTACGCTAACAACTGGCTCTTTTTGGCTACCTTCATCCTCGGCTTTTGGTTAATCGCCTGGCGCCGGCATTTAATTGGCGTTCGGCAACTAGGGGTGGGCTGTTTAATTGACCTCGCCTTGGCTTGGCCACTGGCCCTCTTCCTGTGGGTGAACTACGTCAGCCACCACCAACTCCACGTCTTGGGGCTAACGATCACCCGGCTGGCGGCCTCGCGGGGCGCTTCCCAGTTTGTGGTTGGCCACGGCAACGGGCTCGGCGCCGTAATCAAGAACCTGGGCCAAACGGTCGCCGTTTTGTTTACCGGCTACGATGGCTACCTGAAGAACGGTTTGCCGGGCTTTGGGATCCTGACGCCCGTGATGATGGTCCTGGCGATCGTCGGGGCGCTGCTGGTTTTCAAAGCAAAACCGCGGACCGACTTTGACGCCCTGATGTTAATGATGCTAGGTGCCAACTTGCCGACGGTGCTCTTGATTAGCCCCAACAACACCCACTTAAACGCCCTGACCATCCCGGCGCTGTACTTGGCCGGGATGGCGTTGGCCAAGCTGCCGCGTGTTAATTGGCGGGTGGCGGGGCTGGCGGTGATCGTGCTGATCTTTGGTGTTTACGCATACACCTACTTGGGACCAGAGCACATGGCCCTGGCCGCCGGGCAAAACGAAACCCCGCTGGAGTTGCAAACGATGCTGACCAGGGCGGTCGACAGCGGGGCGCCGATCTACTTAGCCACCAACCACCAGCAGGCCGGCGGGATGTACACCGTCGCCCTCTTTAACCACCCGGTCAAGCCGGCAACCTTTAAGCAGGAGGCCGTCAAGTCCGGGGGTGGCGAATTCATTCACTACTACCGCTACGGGCGCTACCACTTCAGCGCCCAGCTACCCAAGTCGTTGCCGGCCCACGCCGTCTTGATTGTCCGGCGCGGCGCCAGCCTGCAAAGCGCCAAGCAAGCGGGCTACCACCTGGTCAAGGCGGGGCGCTACTATCAATACTTAGAAAGGTGAGGGAAGTCATGGTTCAGTCAAAACAACGGTGGTCCCGGGCCCAGGTGCTCGGGCTAATCGCAATTACCGTCGCCCTCGTGGCATTTCGGTTGACCCTGTTCAACGTTCAGTCGGGGGACTACCTCGAATACCTGCGGGACTGGTACGAACGGATCCGGTCACTGGGCGGGTTGGAGGCCCTCCACCACCAGGTTGGCAACTACGCCGTCCCGTACCAGTTCCTGATCGCCCTCTTTACCTACTTGCCGCTTAGGAATTTGTATCTTTACAAGGCCCTGTCGGTGACCTTCGACATCGTCTTGGCCGTCTACTCCGCCAAGCTTATCCACTGGGTCCACCCCAAAATTAACTTCTTGGTGCCGTACACCCTGGTCTTGGCCCTGCCAACCGTAATCTTAAATTCGAGCGCCTGGGGGCAGGCCGATTCAATTTACACCGCCTGGTTAATGATCGCCCTGTGGCACTTGCTCAACCACCAGAATAACCGGGCGCTGGTTTTTTTCGGCGTGGCGCTGGCCTTTAAGCTCCAGGCGATCCTCTTGTTGCCGTTCCTTTTCTACGTCTACTGGGCCCGGCGCGACTACCGCTACTGGTACCAGTTCGGTTGGGTCCCGGTGACCGTGTACGCCATGAACCTACCGGGTTTCTTGGCCGGCCGTAGCCTCCTAACGCCGTTGACCATCTACGCCGGCCAAACCAGTGATTACAAGGAGTTGGCACTCAACATTGCCAACTTCCCCAAGTTCTTGCAACTGGCCTTTCCGGCGGCGGCCCTCGCCCACTACGAACTGCTTAAGCGGGGGCTGATGGTTTTGACCTGCCTGATCCTCTTGGCCGGCTTCTGGTACCTGCGCCGCCTGGACTTGACCCCGCAACGCTTCTTGGTGGTGGCGACCTGGAGCTTTTGGACCTGTACGATGTTCTTGCCCTCGATGCACGACCGTTACTCCTACTTCGTGATGGTGATGCTAGCCCTCGTCGCCTTATTGGACCGCCGGATGATCGGCGTTGCCCTGGTTTCGATCGGGATTAGCACCGTGCTTTACCTGCGCTACTTGCTTAACGCCAACGCGGCGATCGACCTCTTACCGCTGGTGATTATCCAAATCATCAACTACTGTGGCTTTACGGCTGGCACCTTCTTGCATCCGCAGCCGGAGTACTTGCACAGTTTTAGATAAAAAAACAACGCCCACACTTTCAACGAGGAAAGTCGGGGCGTTGCTTTTTTTAATGTTAGACGGGAAACCTGTGAAATAACCGCAGGCCTAGTGCCTAAGCAGGACGAAGAACGGTGCGTTGCGCACCAACCGTTCGCCCTGGCTTAGTCATACGACCTGCCAAGGAGGTTATTTCACACTCTGACCTTAGCCTTGAATCTTAGCCATCCCGTTCTTAGCGATTTCTTCCAGGGTCTTAGCGGAATCGGCCATCGCCTTGGCTTCGCGTTCGTCCAGCGGAACTTCGAGGACTTCGGCGATCCCGTTAGCGTTGATCACGGCCGGGGTACCAATGTAGATGTCCTTTAAGCCGTATTCGCCGCTCATTGGGGCACCAACTGGCAAGACAGCGTTTTCGTCGCGCAGGATGGCACGGGAAATCCGCATCAGGGCAGTGGCCACACCGTAGAAGGTAGCACCCTTGGAGTTGATGATGGCGTAAGCCTTGTTACGAACATCGTCTTCCAGCTTGTAAAGGTCGTCCTTGGAAATGCCCTTGGCTTCTGCCAGGTCGTACAGTGGCAAACCACCGATCGTTGCAGAGGAGAAGGCGGCAAATTCCGTGTCACCGTGTTCAGCCATCATGTTGGCGTTGACGTCAACCGGGCTAACGTTGAACAGCTTGGACAAACCAACCCGCAGACGAGCGGAGTCCAGGGAAGTCCCAGAACCAACCACCTTGTTGCGTGGGAAGCCGGAGAACTTTTGTACGGCGTAAGTTAAGATGTCAACTGGGTTAGCAGCGACTAAGAAGATCCCTTGGAAACCAGACTTAACAACCGGTTCAACAACGGACTTGATGATCTTCAAGTTCTTGTCAACGAGGTCCAGACGGGTTTCACCTGGCTTTTGTGGGGCACCGGCCGTGATCACAACCAGGTCGGCGTCCTTGCACGTGTCGTAATCGGCGCCGTAAACCAGCTTCGGGGCCGTGAACGGGGTAGCGTCTTCGAGGTCGAGGGCGTCCCCTTCCGTGTGCTTCTTGTTCAAGGCAATGATGGCAAATTCTTGGGCCAACCCTTGTTGAACCATGGCAAAAGCGTAACTAGAACCAACGGCTCCGTCACCAATTAAAACAACTTTTTGATGAGTCTTAGACACAGTAATACACTCCTTAAAAATCTCTTAACCACGATAAATTATCGATCGCTTGCCATTATAGCATGTTTGCTCAATAAATGGTTAATTTGTGAAAAAACTTCCCGCAAAAATTAGGCAGATTAGGATCAGACCGGGGATAATAAGTATTTTAACGGCGAAGATGATCAGTGCAATAGTGATCAAAAGCCCCAATAACCAAAAGGACATCTTCAATAGTTTCCACATAATCCATAAACAGATTAGCAGGATAATTAGGCCCATTTTTGAACTCCTCCTTTTAAAGTTGGTCACCGATTATAGCACGGCGAATTTGAAGAAGGGGTGAACTTAACCAATCCTTAGGGAAGTTAGGTGGGGCGGGTGTTAGACAGCAAACGTGGTCAATCACCGCAGGCCTAGTGCCTAAGTACGGCCGAAGAACGGTGCGTTGCGCACCAACCGTTCGTCCTAGCTTAGTCATACGACCTGCCGAGTAGGTGATTGACCACTCTCTTGAAAAACTTGAGATTTCTTAATCCCTTGCCTAGACCTTTGGCAAGCAGGGCGCTGTGTGTTAAAATAGGTCCATTAAAGACGAAAAAGCCCACGACGGGTCCGATGATAAGGAGGTGATTACCATGCTAAATCGCACCAAGCAATTCATGCGCGAACACGATCTTACTTATAAGAAAGAATACATCCGGCCAATGATGACGCCGGAGCACGTTTACGTTTTCCGGTTCGGCAAGCACCGGCTCAACAATCGGGTAATCATTCGCTACTCCCACACCTGGACGGGACGGGTGAAGATTAACGAAATCGACGTCCGGATGCACCACCAACACCACCCGCGGATCTTCAAGACCGAAGACGACATGGTGGCCTACCTGGCCCACCACTTAGAAAAGCGGGAAGCCAAAGAGGCGACGCGGGTTCACACCGGCGAAGAAGAATAAGAAAAGGGGCGTCCGCGGGGGCGCCCTTTCTTTCAGGAAGGATTGAATTAACTTGAATTGGACAGCCATTGTGGTGGAAACCAGCACCGAAGCCGTCGACGCGGTTTCCTACATTTTGACCGACACCGGGGCGACCGGGGTCAAGATCGACGACGCAGCCGACTACCAAAAGCTCAAGCCCGGCAAGTACGGGCCCTACGGCGAAATTGTCGACCCGAGCACCTTACCACACCGCGAGGAGGGGGCGGCCGTGACCGGCTACTACCCGCCCACGACCTTCGTGCCCGAAAAAATCACTGACATCCGCCAACGGGTGGCCAAGTTAGCCGACTTCGGCCTCAACCCGGCCCCAGCCAGGGTCGCTGCCGAAGAAATCGATAACCAGGACTGGGCGACGGCCTGGCAAAAGTACTACCACCCGGTCCGCGTCACCCGCGAGCTGACGATCGTGCCGCAGTGGGAGGAATACACCCCGGCGACGGCCGATGAAAAGCTGCTCGTCTTGGACCCAGGAATGGCCTTTGGGACCGGGACCCACCCGACCACCCAGCTGATGCTCCAAGCGTTAACGATCGCCCTGCGCGGCGGTGAATCGATGATCGACGTCGGAACCGGCTCCGGGGTCTTGTCGATTGCGGCTAAGCAACTGGGCGCCGGCGAAGTCTGGGCCTACGACATCGATGACGTAGCCGTTAAGTCGGCCGAAAAGAACCTGGCGCTTAACCCGGTCGCTAAGGACATTCACACCGGAGTTAACTCACTGTTGGACGGCATTCACACCCAAGTCGATCTGGTGGTCGCCAACATCCTGGCCGAAATCATCCTGCCATTAGTGCCGCAAGCCTTTGAGAACCTCAAGCTGGGCGGCAAGTTCTTGACTTCCGGGATCATCAACACCAAGTTTGAAACGGTCAAGCAAGCCATCGAAGCGCAGGGCTTTGTGGTTGACGAAACGATGCGGATCAAGGATTGGTACGGGATCATCGCCCACAAGCCAACACCGGAGGAAGCCTAATGCAACGCTACTTTGTTGACCAAGCACTGCCGGCCCACCGCCGCTTGAACCTCCCTGACGACGTGAGCCACCACCTGATCACGGTGATGCGGGCCGCGGCCGGCACCCAAGTCGAACTAGTTTTGGCCGACCACCACGCCTACTTAGCGACCCTCTTGGACCCGGCGACGGCCGAAGTCAAGGTCGAACAAGACCTCGGCGGCGACAGCGAACTGCCAATCGAAGTGACCCTCGCCTGTGGTCTGCCCAAGACCAAGGAAAAGCCGGAACTGATCGTCCAAAAGGCGACCGAGCTGGGCGCCAAGCGGATCATCTTCTTTGAAAGTGCCTGCTCGGTGAGCCACTGGAACGACCAGCGTCAGGGCAAGAAGGTCGAGCGCCTGCAAAAGATCGCCAACGCGGCGGCCGAACAGTCGCACCGCAACCAGATTCCCGAAGTATCCTACGTCAAGGACCTCAAAAGTTTGTTAACTGCCTTTTCGTTCGATCACCGAGTAGTCGCCTGGGAAGAGTCGGCTAAGCAGGGCGAACGGGCGGCCTTAGCCACCGTCTTTGACCAAGTAACGCCGGGGCAAAGCCTGTTGGCCATCTTTGGGCCCGAGGGCGGTCTGACCGAAACCGAGGTCGAAACGATGACGGACGCGGGCGTGGTGGCCTGCGGCTTGGGGCCGCGGATCTTGCGGACCGAAACGGCGCCGCTCTATTTAATGGCGGCCGTTTCCTACCATTTTGAATTAGCCGAACATTAGCCGCTAAATCCAACCGTGGTTTGTGCTAAAATAAGAATACTAACAATCAATCGTAAGGGATGAAGAGTTTGAAGAGTTTATGGCAGCGGGCCGACCGTCGTTTGTGGGTCCTGAGCATCTTGATCGGGTTTGTTGTGACCTGGTTAGTTAACATCGTACCGTTTATCAACAAGGTGGAGCGCTTCGCCGTTTTCTACCTGCTCTTGTACGGGGCCTTTGCAATTTGGACTGGGTTCACCCTTCAAAACCGGCGCCGGTGTTGGCAAGCCTTTGTCTTCCCGGTCAGTTTTCTGCTGGCGGCCCACCTGTTTGGACCCAAGTACAGCCTGTATTTTGCACCGGCGTACCTGGCGGTGGCCTACCTAGCGTGGTCAATGGTGCGAGCCAATCGGAACAAGTAAAAAGGGGGGTGGCTTGATGTCGCAGACAAAGGAATTAACGCACGAAGACGTCAAAAACATGGTTGCCAAGTACATGAATGAGGAGCACGTGGCCCTAGTGGAGCGGGCTTACCACTTTGCAGCCGTTGCCCACCAGGGCCAGGCTCGCAAGTCCGGTGAACCCTACATCATTCATCCAATCCAAGTCGCCGGAATCCTGGCCGAATTAAAGATGGACCCGGAAACGGTGTGTGCCGGTTACATGCACGATTTGGTGGAGGATACCGGCGCCACCTTGGATGACATCAAGGAGCTGTTCGGGCCGACGATTGCCATGATCGTCGACGGCGACACCAAGATCTCCAAGATCCACTACAAGTCCAACAAGGAACAGATGGCCGAAACCCACCGGAAGTTGTTGCTCGCTATGAGCAAGGACATTCGGGTGATGATCGTCAAGTTGGCCGACCGCCTGCACAACATGCGGACCCTAAAGCACTTGCGCCCGGACAAGCAACGGCGCATCTCCAACGAAACGCTGGAAATCTACGCCCCGATTGCCGACCGGCTGGGGATTTCGACCATCAAATGGGAGCTAGAGGACCTGTCGTTGCGCTACTTAAACCCGCAACAGTACTACCGGATCGTCCACTTGATGAACTCCCGGCGCGACCAGCGGATTGACTACATCAGCGCCGCTATCAAGGTCGTGAAAACGGCGATCGCCGACCTCGACCTCGGCCCCAACGTTGAAATCTACGGGCGCCCCAAGCACATCTACTCGGTCTACCGCAAGATGGTCACCCAGCACAAGCAGTTCTCTCAGATTTACGACCTGCTGGCGATCCGGGTGGTCGTCGATTCGATTAAGGATTGCTACGCCGTATTAGGGGCGATCCACACTTCCTGGACTCCGATGCCGGGCCGGTTTAAGGACTACATCGCCATGCCAAAGGCTAACGGCTACCAGTCCCTGCACACCACCGTAATTGGGCCTGAGGGCCGGCCGCTGGAAATCCAGATCCGGACCCACCAAATGCACGAGGTCGCCGAATACGGGGTCGCCGCCCACTGGGCCTACAAGGAGGGCAAGACCAACGGGGTCGACCAAGCCAGCCAGGATTCCAAGAAGCTCAACGTGGTCAAGGAAATCCTCGAGTTGCGGAGCGAGTCCAACGGTACCGACGAGTTCATGCAGGGGATCCAATCCGACGTCTTCGCCGATAAGGTTTACGCCTTTACGCCGAAGGGCGACGCCATCGAAATGCCGAAGGGCGCCGGACCGTTAGACATGGCCTACCAAATTCACACCGAAATTGGGAACCACACCACCGGGGCCAAGGTCAACGGCCGGATCGTGCCGCTCAACTACGAGATCAAAAACGGTGACATCGTCGACATCTTAACCTCGTCGTCATCGGCCGGGCCGAGCCGCGACTGGATGGACTTGGTCTCCACCCGGCGGGCCCGCAACAAGATCCGCCAGTTCTTCCGCACCCACGACCGCGAGGAAAACGTGATCGAGGGGCGCCGGATCATGGAACAACAGCTCAGGGACGCCGGCTACGAGCCAGCCGAGTTAATGGTCAGCGATAAGGAAGAAGAGATCGCCGGCAAGCTCCACTACAAGACCGCCGACGACATGTACGCCGCCCTGGGCTTTGGCGACATCGCCCCGATCGGCCTGCGGAACCGGTTTACCGAAGACATCCGTAAGCACAAGGAAGAAGAGAAGCAAAACGCCGCCCAAAAGGCGATCCTAGAAGGCCACAAGACCCTAGAACAGGAACCGCCGACCCGCCAGAAGGTCGCTAAGTCTTCCGAAGGGGTGGTCGTCGAAGGGGTCGACAACCTTTTGACCCGCCTGTCGCACTGTTGCTCACCGGTGCCGGGCGACGCCATCGTCGGCTACATCACCAAGGGCCGCGGGGTCTCGGTGCACCGGGCCGACTGCCCCAACATCAAGGCGGCCGAAAAGAGTGGCCAGCGGGTCGTCTCCGTTTACTGGGCGAACCCAGCCGGCGATAAGACCAACTACAACGCCGATATTGAAGTCGAGGGCTACGACCGCAACGGCCTGCTCAACGACATCATCCGGGCGATTAACAATAACACCCGCTACTTGACCTCGATCAACGGCCGGGTTGATCACAACAAGATGGCTACCATCTCGGCGACCGTCGGGGTGCGCAACTTCCAGCACCTCCAGTTGATCATGGATTCGTTAAAGAATCTGCCGGACGTGTACGTAGTCAAGCGGGTCATTCACTAGGAGGAGTTTATGCGCGTAGTAATGCAACGGGGCAAGGAAGCGAGCGTCACGATCGAAGGGCAAGTGGTCGGCCAAATTGGTCAGGGCTACTTGTTATTGGTGGGCTTTGGCCCCGACGACACCGAGGAGACGCTCGATTACATGGTCCACAAGATTACCAACCTGAGGGTTTTTGAGAGCGAACCGGGCAAGATGAACCTGGGCTTAAAGGACGTTGACGGCGCTATCTTGTCGGTCTCACAGTTTACCCTGTACGCCGACGTTAAGCACGGCAACCGGCCGGGCTTTTCCAACGCCGCCAAGCCGTCCTTAGCCGAGCCCCTCTACCAGCGCTTTAACGAAAAACTGGCCGCCACCGGGATCCCGGTCGCGACCGGGCAGTTCGGTGCCGATATGCAGGTGGCCTTGGTCAATGATGGGCCGGTGACGATTTGGTATGAGAAGTAAGTGAGTGCGACCAACCTTCTCGACGGGCCGTACTTAGCTACTAGGCCCGTGGTTGGGAGCACGTTATCAAGTGAGTGCGACTCAACTAAATATCGAAAAAATAGCTGGAGATGACGTTGTTAAGACGCCGATCTCCAGCTATTTTGCTTCGCGGTTTGTAAAATTAAGTTAGAAAAAGGCAGATTGCAAGAAATAACTTGAACGAATTTAATGACGTAAATTAAGCAAGAAGATCTCGATTGGTGTATGCCAATTAAGGCATTTAAGTGGCCGTGAATTCAAATACCAATTAATTTGAATCAATTCATCATCGGTAATCTCATCAATCGGTTGACCTTTGGGAATGAAGCGGCGTAGTACTCGGTTGCGATTTTCATTACTGCCTCGTTCATGTGGTGAATAGGCATGGGCAAAATAAACCTGTGTACCAGTTCGCCGCTCAATTGTCTGATAGTTAGCGAACTCTTTACCATGGTCTACGGTAAGCGTCTTGAGCTTGCCTTGAAGTTGACTAGCTAGTTCAAGTACGGCTTGAGTCATGGACCGACTATCGCGACCATGGAGCCGTTTAACAATTGTCAGGCGACTCTTACGCTCCACAAAAGTAGCCACAGCTTGACCTTTACGTTTACCAGAAAGTACGGTATCAGCTTCAAAGTGGCCGAATTCCTGGCGAGTTTCGACTTTATGAGGACGCTCCTCAATGGAGCGGCCGTGACTGAACGTACCACGCTTTTCTTTAGCACGATGACGACGAATTCCATGATCAGGCAAATCGGGTAACTGTACATCAAGCCATCCTTGATCAATCCAGTTATAGACCGTCTTG
>SKEM01000178.1_pt1 | contig 49737 bp, 55 predicted proteins | sample 4826731 | NCBI WGS metagenome assembly SKEM01 (sample SAMN11008809, study PRJNA524170) | human gut metagenome | biome: Human fecal sample; material: Feces; isolation source: fecal sample from pouch patient p37 | host: Homo sapiens | place: Israel: Tel-Aviv | collected 2015-07-27 | reverse complement strand
CTTTTGGTATGTTTTTTGTACCATATCTCTTTATTTTATTCTTGGTATATTTTTTATACCGTTATTTAATTTATCAATTTTTTCGTTTTTATTATTTCTTAAATTTCTGATTTTGGTTAACGTTTTAAAAAAACTTAAAAACTCATACACTTTTGATATTATTTGGATTTTCAATTAATAAAAAAAAGCAGTATACGATATATTTTACATTTACCTAATAACGTACAAAAAAGCGTGTATTAGGTGAATATAACCTAATACACGCTTTTGAATTTAAAAATAGATACTACCGTACTTCTACAATAACACTGAGGATATTTTTTAAATAAACATTCCGATTACTTCTACTACATCAATCCACGTCAACATATCACATTGTTCAATTTTTTCGATATTTCTTGTGGTGTAATCAACCGCTCGTAATTGATGGGTAACTACGTCCCCTTCTACTTTCTGCGGGTCTGTTATTTCAATATACGTTGCAAAGTTCCTTTTAGTAGATGTGATGGGGCAAACTAAACAGAAACCTGTACGTTCATTAAATTCATCTTTACTAACTACTAACGCAGGTCTCCGCTTTCTTATCTCTTTGCCTTTAGAAGGGTCAAAATCAATCCAGACAATATCCTTTTGTTTTGGATAATCCATCTAGCGTTCCTCTCCCTCAAGTTTCATCTCGTCCCATTCTTTATCTTCATTAGTCAAAGCTTTTCTAAAACCTACCCAATCTTCAGCATTTTTAAAAATATCTTCTCTCTTAGGTTTCAATATATATGCTTCCCCAACTTTAAGAATAGTGAACTTTTCTCCAACTTGTGGTGAAATACTTTTCGGAAAAATAGTTCCTACTGAATTCCCTATCTTTCTAACTACCGTTTCCATTCTTGTCATCTCCTATCTTCAAGTTAAATTTAGTTTAACTTAATTTAACTTGAAGGTCAATTATTTCGGTAAAAAAGCGTGTAATGAATATATATTTCATTACACGCTATATAGTCTCTATTTTAGGATGTGTTGCATTCACTGTCTTATATCCCCATTCGTTGCGTCCAACACGTTCCCAGCGTTGACCTGTAATTTGCCAATATTTGCTATTGAATATTTCTATCGCTTCATTAACACCCTCTATAATCTCATTAGAACGATTTTGAAAGGCTCTCCTTCCTCTATCGTTACCAACATCATGAATGACTGTACGTACTGTTTTAAGGGGCTTCGTAAACAATTTCATTGTATATCTACTATCAATCGTTTTAACAACCGTTCTTATTTCTTCATGTAGAGATTCTATTACTTGCCTATCATATGTTTCAGGTAATTCCTTCAGCGCTGGAACTTGAATATCTAAACGGTCTATTTGCTGATTAATACTCTGTATAGCTTTACTAAATGTTAAAATATCAATTTCTTTCGTCGTTCTTGTACTACTAAATAATTCTTTTACGTTATCGACGTTTTTTATCACTACGGCATAGTAATCTATCTCTGCTGTTGCTTTGTCTCTTTCATTTTTTAAATTTCTTTCAATTCTGTTTACTTCTTCCTTAGCTGAATCTACATTTTTCGGTAGGTAAATCGTTTCATCTAACAATTCTTCACTTACTTCGTTAATTAATTTTTCTGCTTTTTCAAATTGTTCTGCTTCAATAAAGTTAAAAGCTTTTTTAAGTAGAAAAAAGCTTTTACTAATTGCTGCTACTCTTCTTTTTTCGTACTTTGATTTACTTTCTACTTCTTCTTTCATTGGGTCTAATACTTGTGCAATCCTACGATTCCGCAACCGAAACCACGTTACTAATGGCTCTCCTTTTGCTTTTTCTTCAGCTACACGTAATACTAATTTATTCAACTCATTAAAATCGTTTTTATAACCTTCTGCATTGCTATGAATTTCTCCAAACGTTGTCATTCTATGTCCTCCTTCCCAACATTTCTTATCATAATTGTAAAACCTTCATCTTCAGCGCAATCTACTCGTAATTTAAGGATTTCAGTGTGAATCACTCGGCTATCATCTATTTTCTGTCTGTATTTGATTTTTTGGTTTCCTTTTCTATCAAAAACAGCATTCCCTTCTTTATCTGTTAACAATCCATCTTCTACTTGATTCACATCACTTAAAAACAACGCATCGACAACAGCTTTATACAAATTATCAATGTCTGGTCTTTTACCATAAAAAAGATTTTTCCCATTTGATTTCAAGCGAAAAATTAATTTAATTGATAAACCGTAAACTAGATTTTTTTTATCAAACATTTCTATCATTTCAGGTTCTTCTTTAAAACTCGAAAAAAATCGAATCAATTCTTGCTGATATAAATAATAAGAAGGTGGATTATACACATAAAAGCTTTTTTTATCTTTGCTAAAACGTGTCCGTGGACGTTCTGCTGGTTTTGGTCTACCCTTCCAAGAAACTTTAAACATGGTTATTCACCCACCTTTTTAATTAGCTCCTCTGCTCGTTTCACACTTGATTTTGTTTCTTTAACCTTTGTATTCTTTTTTTCTAATTCTTTCGCACGTTCAATATCTGTGTTATATAGCTGAATTAAATTATTTACAGTAACTAACTTCATCTCATCAAACGGACGGTCAGGGTTATTTAAAAATGAATTGTGTAGTTTTGCTCTTGATACACCAACTTGCTTGGCAATCTCTCTTGTGCTTACTACTCGTTTTTCTCCATTCCACCAAGCCTTTAATTGTTCTGTTTGAGTGTCCGACAATAATCCCTTTGGTGCAAAGGGTCTTAGTATCACTTTCTTTTTCATATTTATTCCTCCATCCGCTTCCCTTTATGGTATATATTTTATACCATAATATATATTAAATCAAGCACCTTTTCTTATATGAATTAAAAAATAGTAAAAAGAAAGGAAGTAAATGTATCAATACTTCTTTTCTTTTTTATGTTATTTCATAAATACCTAATTTATTTTATTCTTTGATATTGTTTACATTATTCATCCTCGACTCTTTTTTCTAACTTTGCCATTTGACTTATATCAAAACATTCGTGATACCCAAATATCCTACTAGGTTCAAAAGTAATTGGGTATGTTTCACTCACTTTACGTTTCGCTTTTTTTATGCCATTTTCCTGTGCCATTTTTTTCTTTCCTTTACTCAAAACGGAAGGTTCAGGCGAAGAGGTTAACAATAGAGTGTCTCCTTCTCCCAACGCTCTTTTAGCTAAATAATTAAATTGTTTAATATATTTTTTCATATACCTGTTTTCGATGTATCTATAATAAAAATTAAATTCTGTCTTTACAGTGTCTTTTCCTTGTACTTTAACCACGATATATCACGCCCTCTTTATTCACAATTTCCTGTTTTTGTCTAATTCAATTAATCTATTTCAAGGCTTACTTTCTCAGTTTTAATTATCTTTAGTTCTATCTGCTTAATAGCATCTTTATATCTAAAATTATTTAACCAAAATGGTTTAAACACTACTTCTTTATCCTCTTCGTCGTACAAAACTAGTTGATTATAGCGACTAACTAAATCCTCTATCTCACTAATAATATATTGAGAATTTTTCCCTTCAAGTAACCTAGAACGAATATATGCTTCAAATATATCTTTTTTCACTATCCCTATCCCCATCCCCACATATCTATTATTTTTTATAATAATATTCTTGGTTTATTTTCTATTCGTACTCTGCTTCAATATAGTAAATGTCACAAACAATTTCTATATGCCCGTTCACTTACTCCCCTTCTAAAAATCTCTTAAACATTTCAGGGAGCATTGATTCGTTGCTGATTTTTTTTAAGGGGGGGAGAAATCTACCCCCTTCATTTATTCTAGTTTATCTCTTTTTTCAAACCCTAGTTCATCTAGTAAGGCTGTAATATTGGTATTAGAATTAGAATCAGCAAAATATATATATTGGGTTGGGCTAATATAAACTCTTATGTGGTTAGCCCTTAGTGTCCTTACTAAATTTTCTAAATCAACATTATTTTTTTTCAATTGTTCTTGCAACTCTATATTTATTTCACTCATTTCTATGCTCCTCTCTTACACTAATAATTCTTTTAATTTTTCTTTCAATTCTATTTCTTCTTCAGAACCAGTAAATTCCAATTTTTCAACTTGTTTAATGATTTGTTTCAACTTACGAATTGTCGGAATACCTGATTTTTCTTGGGGGGAGATTTTTCCCCCCTCGTCCTCATTTGGGACTTCCTTTTCTTTTTCATCTTTCCCTTTTACTTTATTAATTAACTTTTGAGCTGAAAAATCACTAATGTTGAATCTTTCTGCTATTAAATCACGTGTTTTACCTTTAATTTCTTTACCATTTAATTTAATTCCTTGTTCTCTAGCTTGCTTTAGTATATCCATGTAATCTTCGATAATAGCCAATTTTTCTTCTTCTGGAAGTTTTAAAAGCGACCTTGTTTGTAAGTTGGTTTCATGCAATTTCAAGCGAGTAATTAATTCGTCTTCATCATCTTCGATTGCCTTACACAATATTTCATAGTCTTTATTGAATCTTCCTTCAGCTACTAATTTTTTAATCGCATTATATCTTCTGTGCCCTGCAACAATCTCGTATATATCATTCGGTAATTTTTTGACCAATAAAGGCTGTAACAGTCCTAGTTGTTCTATGCTATCTGACAGCTGTTCTATGTCATTTAATTCATAATTATTATTTTCGTTTTCTATAATTTTATCCATTCTAAGTTTATACATATTTATTCTGATATTTTTATCATCTTCAATGTTTACTAAATCCGTAAATGAAAATTCTTTTTTTGCCAATTTTATTTACCTCCCTCAAACTCTTCCAAAAACAAAATATAATCGTCCTTAACACCACTATCGCCACTATCAATTAAAGCACTACTATTAAAACTTGATTCTGTTATAGGTTTTGCCTGAAATCGAATGGTAGATTCATAGTGTGCCATAGGAATTGATTCAATAATCCCCTTATCAATATTGTTTCTATTTACCATTGTAAACAGTACTTTTATTTTAGTATCCAAACCATACGAACTAATCACTTTTGATATGTTTTTATAAGTTGTCTCGTATCCTTTTAAAGCGAATTTGTCTATCTTGATAGGAATTATAACTTCATCACTTGAAATGATTGTGTTCATTGTGATGAGATTGATAGTCGGCGCACAGTCTATTATGCAATAATCAAACTCCGCTTCAATATTCTTTAAATTATTTTTTAAAATATTGGCGGTGTCTCTACCAAAGCTATTTCTTAAATTCAGTTCGGTATCTGCAATACTTAAATCTGCTCCAATCATTTTTAAGTTATTGTTTATTGAATAAATGTACTTCTCTATTTTATTTTCTTCATCACTTAATAACTCAGAAAAACTACGGTAACTATCTTGTTGCATTTCCTCTTCTAAAAAAATACTTGTTGCATTTGCCTGCATATCAGTATCAATTAACAATACTTTTTTTCCGTTATTTGAAAGACCTTTTGCTAGATTAATAGCTGTTGTCGTTTTCCCTACTCCGCCTTTTAGGTTTAGCAAACTAATAACTTTCATTAAATAATCCCTCGTTTCTTTGTCTTTACAATTCATTCCCTTTTATATAGGTTCGCGCGATATTTAGTACCTTATTTACATTTCCTTATACTTTTCATACATTTCAGATTCCCACTGAGCCAGCAGTTTAACTGCTCCTAAGTACAAGTTGCTATTGTTAAAATATCTAACAAAGTACTCCCCATCCACATCTTTGCATAATTCAGCTAATACTTCACCATCGAATACGAATCTATCTTGTAGTAATCCCATTACATCTGTTTCCTCCCTGTTAGTTTTTATTGTCCTGCTCATTCAGTATTTGCATTATTTTACTCCGCTTATTTTCATCACTTGTGTAAAATAGACTGTGGGTATTACCATCAGCACCTGAAAAGCTTATTGCTTCTTTTTCATTTGCTAAAAACCACTCTATTGATGATGAAAGTACCTCGTCTGTAATCACTCTTCTGTATTTTGTACTCATTACCCCATCTTTTGCCTTTGCAATATATATTTCTCCACCAACTGTTGATGTTACTAATTTTAAATTTTCATATGCCATTTCTTTTTCCTCCTCTTTGTATTAGGTCTCCCAAAATAAATTCTTCGCCTTATTATGTTTCGCTTACTTTTACAAATATTATTTTGAGTTTTTGCTTTACCCACTGTCATCTTGGCCAATTAACTCGGCTTCATGCTTTTTTGCAAATCCATATAGTTTTGCAATTGTATCGTAGGACGTCTTGCCGATAGAACTTTTTTTCTGTCTCAAATTACTAATTGTTGTCCTTGTTAGAAGTAATCCTTCATTTGAAAGTTCTTTCTCAATAGCATAAGCAGTAAATTTTTCTTCTGAATCTAGTAATATTTGTACTAGTTCTCTTATCTCTTTTGTTTCTTTTGTTTCTTTTTTCATAGTTTCTCTCCATATGCTACTTGAATTTTTTTAAAATTTCTTTTAGTCAAAATATCAACTGTTATTCTTTCATCATAGACATGCCCTCTTTCGATTATTAAATATTAACGTTTCAACTACATCAAAAAGTGTAACGCAAATAATTATTTACGTCAATCTTTTTTAACGTAAATAATTATTTGCGTTTTTTTTGTTGCTTTATAGTTCTGATAGGTTTATAATAAATATGTAAGGTTAATACCTAACATATTTCAAGAAGGAGGAATTTTTATGAATCGTTTAGAACAAGCACAAGGTAAATTGCAACGATTAAAAAGAGAAGGCGAAGAAACACACCGCTTAATTAGAGCAGAACATGACCGCATCCCTTTCGGACAGCCTAATATTATCGGACGTGGGGACATTTATAAGAAGGTAAATGGTTATCACGACCGTGCAATTAAATTACTGAAAGAACAAGAAAAACAAGAAAAAAGAGTGGAAATGTTAGAAAAGGTAGAAGAATTCAAGGAGAAAAACGAGCTAATCAAAGATGTTCATGTCGTTGGAAAATCAAGTTATGCGACTGTTGGCGCAAAAACAAGCGTTAATAACATTGACTACTTTAAAAACGAACTAAAAGAGCTTGAAAAGGCTAACGAAAAAGCAAAAGCCTATAACAAGACAAAACCAGCAATCAAAGCGAGAACATTCGGCGCAGCAATCACGAAATTAAAAAATAAAATTGCGACCCTAGAGCAAATGAAAAAAGCTGACGAAAACAAGGTAATGAGTGAGAAAACAAAAGAGCTGATAGAAAGTGGTGCAGTGACACAGTGGAAGAAAAAACCAATATTCTATTTCGTTAAAGGGTTAAGAAAAGTAGCACTAGAAATTGACGAAAATGGCGAATTTTTCATATCTAACTATTACCCAGCTTGTACAGATGCAGACAAGGAATTTATCAAAAAATTATTAGAGCCTGTAACTGAAAGCACAAAAAAAGAAACCTTTTGCTAACGACAAAAGATTTCTAAGCGTTGTACTTATACAACTGTGTGTAAAATGAGTATAACGTGCCTCAATTACTTTGACAACTAAAAAATAAAAGGGGCGATTTTGCCTCTTGAATTTTAGTTGAGCATTCTAAGAAAAGGAGACATGTAAAATGAAAGTCAGAAAATACAAAAAATCAAACTATACAGCAGTTTATCTTGAAGAAATATCCATTCAAGCATTTAAAAATAGTTTTGAGAAATATAAGGAAATTAAATCAAATGAACAACATGTTGTTATCCGTCCAACAAAAAAAGCAGTAGAGAATTTTTCAAAATTACATTCAAAACCATTAAATAAATTTAAAAAAGGAGAGAGCTTTAGGATTTTGGGCGTATTATTTAAGGTTGCTTACTTTGAACAAGGTTTCGTTTATTTTTCTTATTACAACAGAGAAGGAAAAAAAGAGGTTTTTGCCCCATTTGTAACTCAATCTACTCCGATTGGGGCTGTATTAATCGAAACGATTTTTAACTACACAACAGGAAAATTGCTCTATTTTTAAAATAAGCAAGCATACCATCGAAAGTGAGTGAAAAAATGAGTGAGCAAATAAGTTTGTTTGATTCAGACAATGATAAACGTTATCAATTTTATGGTCATCATTGCAATGACGATTGGTCTGCTAAAACAACAACAGTTAACGGTGTTTCTGATATAGTGCAGAGTTTTAGCGTTGAACTAACCAAAGATGAACTGAAAAAGATATGTAGACATGCTGTTAAAATAACAAGAATTAGATATGGATATGTAATTAGGTTTTTAAAAAATAATGTGAAGAAAGAGTTGTTCGTTCGTTTTGACAACTACACAACGAACAAAAAAAGAAATGTTTTTGAACATATAGATTTATATTTTTAGCAAGAAGGGAGAAACATTTATGCCTGTTCTTACAAGTATTGAATTTCATAGAAAATCTGAAATGCTGGTAGCAAAAAAACAATTAAAAAAAGAGATTCTTAACTTTTTTAGGTTAGAAAGACAAAAAGTTAGAATCCCCCATGATTTAATTATTTTGCAGAGAAAAACTTCTTCCAATCAATGGATAAGCATAACAAGTCGTATCACTGATTTTTCTGATTATATGACTGATAATACGGCTTTCTACCGCTTGAAAACACCTCATTTAATTTTGCATAAGTCAAATAAATATAAAAAATAGGGGGCTTCCCCTATTTTTCACAGAAAGGAAATGGTAAAAATGAATCAATTGAAAAAAATTAGTGATAAAATAAAGTTAAAACCACTTATGGCTATTTTAGTCCTTATTGTTGGCACTTTTCTCTTACTGAACATATTTAATTCTCATAATACTTATGAAGATATTTCTTCAGAACCAGATACTGCACTAAAATTACTCGAACCCACTTCAACCACAAGAGAGCTAACTCTTATCTTATATCGAAAAGATTGCAAGGCTTGCAAGAGTGTAGAGCCTCAATTAGTAAAATTAGTAAAAACCACCCGAAATAAAAACACCTCATCAATCATTGTTATGGATGTACACAAGCTGAATAAAAGTCAATTAAGACTTATTCAAGAAAAAATACCTGATATTCTGATTGATAACACCAAAATACCTACTCCATTAGTAGCAAACCTTGTCATTAATACTGATGGTCGTATCATTGTAAAAGAACAAAGTACAACTAATGATTTCAAAAAAATTAAAAATGTTATTACTAATAACCAAACAAGTAGTCCATAAAATTGCTAAAAAAGAAGGGTAACAACAGTTAATTATAAAAGGTAGTAATTCTATACAAAGACCGATTAATCCGCTTTGGATATGAGCTTATTGAAAATCTTTGTAATAAATATGGCACAGAAATAGAAATCATTGACAATACAGAAAATACTGAAGAACAGGAATTAGTCGAGGACTTAATCCAAATTGTCACAGTTTTCAGTTGTCGATTAAAAGGAAAGCGAGCGAATAAAGCTAAGAAGATTATTAAGGAGTTGATGGAAGATGATACGAGCCAAGAAAGTAAGACTACGTCCGACTGAGGAACAAGAAAAACAATTATGGCAATCAGCTGGTACTGCTCGATGGATTTTTAACTGGACGTTGAAAATGCAAGAAATGAACCATCGGTTCGGTGGGAAGTTTATCAGTAATAACGATTTGCGCAAGCACATTACAAAAATGAAGAAACGCCCAAAGTATGTGTGGTTGAATCAATTATCGAATAATATTGCCAAACAGGCAGTAAAAGATGCTTGCGATGCCTATAAAAAATGGTTTGACGGCATGACAGGCAAAAGTCGTTTAAAGGCTGAAAAGCCACGATTCAAGTCAAGAAAGAAGTCGAAACCATCTTTTTATAATGACAACATCAAGCTAAAAGTGAAGTCAACATCAGTTTTACTGGAAAAAATCGGTTGGGTAAAAACAAGCGAGCAACTACCGATGAATATGAAGTATTCCAATCCACGAATCAGTTTTGATGGAAAGTATTGGTATGTTTCAGTTGGTATTGATGAAGAAAAACCAGTACAGAACTTAACAGGTGAAATACTGGGAATTGACCTTGGCATCAAAGACTTAGCCATTGTTTCTAATGGAAAAGTCTACAAAAACATTAACAAAACAGGGAAAGTAAGAAAAATTGAGAAACGCTTACGTAGGTTACAACGCAACGTCTCTCGAAAATACGATATGAATAAGGAGGGAAACCGATTTGTCAAAACGTGTAACATCTATAAATTAGAAAAGGAAATTCGGCATACACATCGAAAACTAGCGAATATTCGTCAGAATCACTTACATCAAACGACAACAGAGATAGTGAAAACCAAACCATCAAGAATCGTTGTAGAAACATTGAATGTAAAAGGAATGATGAAAAATAAGCACTTAGCTAAATCAGTTGCACAACAAAAATTCTATGAGTTCAAACGCCAACTTCAATACAAGTGTGAGGACTATGGCATTGAATTAGTGGAAGCAGATAAGTTCTATCCAAGTTCTAAGTTATGCCATGAATGTGGACATAAGAAAGTGGACTTAAAATTATCAGACCGCACGTACCATTGTGATGAATGTGGATATACAGCGGATAGAGATTACAATGCAAGTCTAAATTTAGCTAGTTATAGTGCGTAATCTACGAGCTTCTACTTAAACAGAAACGTAGATATGTAGGATTCGTTGTATCCGAATTAACGCCTGCGGAGTGTTAAAACAAACGAGAGTAGCGAGCAAGTGGCAAAATCGGACACGTAGAAACAGAAAATAAACATAAATCTGACAACTTTTATAGTTGGTTAGAAATATTTATAGATTTTTGGCAACGGAGATAGCAATGAAACAGAAAAAACAAACAATGGGTCATTCAAGAACACAGCTAGATTTCAATATAGAGGTCTATCGGTTATTTAAAAAGCAGAGTGAAGCAAAAAAGCTATCACTTCCTAAATATTTACATCAACTATGTACTGAAATTACAAACGGAAAATATGATTCTCTTATTAAAGCTCCTTCACCATTAAAACAGGTAAGTATATATAAAGAAGATGTTCAAGCAGTAAAAGAGCATCTAAAAGGTTCAGGAGATAATGTCACTAATATGCTTAAAAAAGTTGCTTTAGAAAAAGAAAAGGAGGCGAACAATGAGTAACCAAAAAAATTTTAGTACTGATTCTATTGAAAATTATCTGCTTAGCCTTGGGGTTTCAAAAGATACAATTGAAGCGAATAAAATTGATATAGCAAAGTCAAATTCAGAGTATTATTACTTTTATGATTCCGTTACCGACAAAAAAGCTGAAGATGTATTGATACCTTTAGACAAAGTAAAAGGAATCAGTAGGGTTTCAGACTATTCATGGTTTACTATTTTTCGCTACTTGTCAGAAGGGATTCCCAAGAATATGCCTTGGGAAGAATTTAATTTAAATACAAACAGTTTCAATCGCTTGATGGAAATCATTCATCAGGGAGGAAAAGAGGCTTTCGATGATTTCTGTAAAAAAGCCTATCATATCTCTTTTGCTTGCTTTGAAAAAAATGGAGAAAGTGAATATTTTCAAACTTCGGATGGCAATCACAGAGTTATAATAGCTAAAAATTTAGGAATAGCAGAAATAAACGCTACAACGGTTAATTATTACAAGTTTAATCCCATAAAATATAGGCAATATTTAACCTTTAACAAGCTTTATTCCGAGTTGTTAAATAATGCAGAAAAAGCAGGGTTTAAAATATTAAAAGATTATAGTCAAATAGGGATTTTCTTAGATAAAGAACATAGTTATGGTTATTGGTATTATGAAAGAATTTACTATGATGAATTCCCTGTTTTTAGTTACGATTATGAGAAAGTTGAACGTATGCTATTAGAAATGCAACAGATACGAAATAAATACTGTCATATCAATGAGAAATCAGCACAATACCAAAAATATTTAACACGATTACCGTTATTTGCTAAAAAAGTGTTACGTTTGTGGTTAACTCGGAAACCCTACGAAGATAGGACAAACAATGAGCTAGCTTTACTAGTAATTTTATCCGAAGAAATCAAAAAAAGCGCACCTGCTACCGAAGTTTGACATAAAGAAGGTATACGAAATGAAAAGAATACTTTTAGCTTGTTTAATACTAATAGAATCTTCACTTATCTATTTATTCTACACAATAGTAAAGTACGAATCCCATACGACTGAAGCAAAACGATTACTGGTATTATCAGTTATATCACTTACAATTACTCTCTTCTTCTTTCTGAAGAAACGTCACAAAAAAACACCAGCAACTAAACGCCATTCTCCTGAAAAAAATCTCACTAATCTTGACAGAGACAAAAAGAAAAAAATATCCTTCTTGGAAACAGAGTTTAGTTATGTCCTTTCTAACTTTTTTCAAGGAAATAGAACAGCGTTTAATAATCAAGATAGAGATATTGTTCAAGAATATCTTTGTCTTAAGTTAGATGAAAATACTGTAGGCGTGGTTAAAAACATGCATACCATCTATTTTGAGACAAAACATGGTATTATTTTGTTAGAGTTAATGGAAAACCATTTAGATACGCTCTTTGATGAACAAACGCATTATCAACTGGTTTCAAACGGTATGACTGTTTCTTCTTTGCAGGATGTGATACATGGTTTTCAAATAGATAAATGATTGTATGGTGAAAACGAAATGAAAAAAGAAGATTTAATTATTACTCTTAATTTAGCCGACACTCGCATTTCAGAATTTATCAATAGCGAGTCCATTATTTCCTATGAACCAATAAAAGTAGTTATTTTAGATACTCATGTCTTTTTGGAAGGGTATATTCCGACAGCAATTTATACTATTTTTTCAAGTTTATTCGACGATGTATCAGATAGTAATCCGATTACTAATTCAAACAACTATGAGAAGGTTTTTCAAAAAAATGCGACGAACTTTAGCTATGAAATATACGAAGAAATAGATTTCATTAAACTTTCAGCTAAAAAGGCAATCTTGAAAGCCCAGCAGGCAGAACGAAAAGTTACAAAAGACTTGTTTAGCGCAACCTCTGAATGTACAGGTAATCTTGAAGGCTTAGAGTTCAAAATAAAAACGCTGGATAGCTTATTCAGGAAAATGCAAAAAGAGCCAAAAGCTAAAATGCGTGATGTTCTAAGATATACTGAAGTTTCATCGACTAAATCCCTGTTTAAAGATTACAGAAAAACAATGCAATTTTTAGAAAAAAAAGGATACGAGGTCACAGCAGTAAAAAATACATGGAACAAAATCGAAGCAGTTTATAAAGGCGTAAACACAAATATAAAAACGCCTGAAGGCTATGAATTTGAACTACAGTTTCACACTAAAGAAAGTTTTGATTTGAAAAATGGTAAACTTCATGAACTTTACGAAAAACAAAGAATACTAGATAAAAAAAAGGATTTTATAGAATGGCAAGCAATTGAAGATGAGATGTTCTCTTTGTCCTCTAACCTTCAAATTCCTAACCAAATAGAAAGGATATGATTTTCGATGGAAAAATATTTTAAACTAACGGACACTGCATCTTACGGTGAAATTATAAAGGTTTGTATTTCTGAAGGTAAACCGCCACGCTCTTTTAGCTTTGATAAAAAAAACAACGTTTGGCAACCCACCGTTGGCTTTTTTTCAGAATATACAATTCCTGAAGATGGTAGTAATTATGGCATGTATGAAGAATTAACAGAAAGCGAAGCACAAAACTATATTACGGATTTTGTAGAAACTGCGCATGAACTAGCAAAAAAGTATCATGAAGGACAAACAGATAAGGCGGGCGTAGCATATATTAATCACCCTGAATACGTGGCTAGTTTGGTAACAACGGATGAGGAAAAAGCAACTGCCTATTTACATGACACATTAGAAGATACTTCTCTTACAGTGGAACAACTAAAAAACGCAAAAATTCCTACTGCTGTTATTGATGCAGTCAGCGTCTTAACTAAAAATAGAAATGAAGATTACTTTTCTTATCTTGAAAAAGTAAAACACAATCCCATTGCCCGAAAAGTTAAGCTTGCGGATTTACAACACAATAGTGACCTAACACGACTTAAACATTTAGAAAAAAAAGATATGGATAGGTTAGTAAAGTATAAAAAGGCACAATTATTTTTAACAGAAAACGAGTAGTGCTAGTTCTTAATTTTATATAACTAGCATTACTCTTTTTTTCTGAATACATATTAATATCAAAATTAACATACACTTTTATATCGTCTTAAATTTCATTTTAAGAGCTTTTAAGCACTTTGCTTGTATTCACCCTAAAAAAAGAGTTAAACGTTCTTAAATGTAAATTTATAGGCGATTAATTTAAATATATTTGTTATTGGATTTTCCTTCCCTATAAACAAAAATAGGACTATCTTTTTAGATAGCCCTATCATAAAATAATCTTATAATTATTCCTTATACTTACTAAATTAATGAAGAAAGGTACGATGTCATGTCTTTAGAACCAACAACAAAGAAACTAATTGAAACAGCTACTAAAAATCTAAACAAAAAACAAATTGGGCTATTAGAACAATGGATTAATAACTGGACTTTCTATATCGAAAAAGAAGCTAAATTTCAACCTCATAGAAATATAAAATATAATGCAGGAGATATTGTTACTGTTTGTTTTGGATATAATGTCGGCTCTGAACAAGGAGGAAATCGACCAGCAGTGGTAATTGAAGATAACAATCTTTCGGATAAAACAGTTATGATTGTTCCCTTAGCATCCATTCATCCTGAAAGTAAAGAAAGAACTATTCCAAATTCTAATGTTTATCTTGGAGAATTAAGAGAATTTAATGTTGCAGCAAATAAAGAAGAAGGAACAGAAACAAAAGCGCTAGTTAATCAAATGCGTGCCATAAGTAAACAGCGTATTATTCAACCTTCAAAACCGCATCATAAAGTAATAAGATTGGGAAATGATAACCTAAAATTGATATATGATAAAATAAATGAGTTATATACATCAAAATTTAGCGATTGTTGATTTAACTTTTTACTAGATTTTTTTAATGTACTATGTTATTATTCATTTAGAAATTAAAAACTCTGGCTTTAAAGCCCATAAAAAAGACTTTGACAAGTAATTGTCCATAAAAAGTAAAAGATGCTGATGTAATCATCAGCATCTTTTTTTTATTTACAAACCCATTTATTTTGAACAAATGTAGACCGTTTAAAACGGTTAGCTTAGATTTGATTAAAATAAAACCGTCAATCCTTGCGAAAAGATTATGACGGTTTTATTTTTTATTGTTTTAATCGCTAATTTTAAGAATTAATGTTGCAAACATCAACGCTTATTCCTTTCTAAGAGTAAAGTAAAAAAAGAATCGACTAATTAAGAACTAGCAAAATAAACGAATAATTGTATGACCAGGTATCCATAAAATCTTGACCAAATACGAACTATTTTTTTATAACGTTCCATAATCATTTGAAATATACGAACTTTCTGCCAAATATCTTGGGTAATAGAATCGTTTCCTCAATAAACAGACCTATCTATCACTGGATTAATGATATAATTATTTTAAAAGTATGCAGGAGGGGCGTTGAATGATAGATACACCATGGTTAGAACGTGCAAAAATCAACTTATTAAGGTTAAGCGAAAATAAAGATAATTTCTTTAAAGCTAAAAAAGAATGGGTATACGTCGGAATATTTGATAACGAAGAGGCTGATTTTGACTGTGAGTTATGCGGACACAGTGAAATACGTTACGAATACACAATCAGAAATACTATAAACGGCAATGAAATGATTATCGGTAGTTCTTGTATTACAAAATTCATTGATCATATGACAGATTCACATGAATACTTATATGATACGTCTGGCGCTGAAGTAACTGTACAAAGGGTGGAACAAGATAAATTTGATTATTGGGAAAAGATACTTTTTACAGCATTAGAAGAACGATTCATGGGGAATGATTTTCAACGAAGTATCACAAGTCAAATCGAAGAAGACGGTGCGTTGACAATCAATCAAGCTAAATATTTACGACGTTTTTATAATACCTTAGGACAAAATGAGCAAACCGCCTTCAGAAATATCGTTAAAATAAAGTTACGCAAAGGAAAACAAAAAAAACAATTTGAAGAGCTAAATTCATTAGAAGAGGAATTCATTTTGAAATTATTATCTCCTCAACAAAAACGAAGAATGCTAGGAGAATAGTTACACCTAAACGTAGGCTTTCGTATGTGTTTATATAAAAAGTAGAACTCTAAAACTAAAAATTACTAACGATGTTTAAAAGGAGAATTAGCTTATGTTTTTTTTGAAAAAAAAGAAAATAAAACAGTTACAAGGTTTATGTACTCAATATGAATATGAACTTTCTCAGTTTAAATATTGGAAAAAGGTAAAAGAAGAACACGAAGTAAACAACGCTAGAAATGAACGCTATCCATTACCTTCACCTGAAATTTTAGATACTGGAAATTATATTATATTGGACGAGTTGGATTTATATAATGGAATAGGAATTATGGTGTTTAAGCTTAAAAAGCCAGTAGAAAGATGGATGTTAGATTTAGGCTCTTCTTTACAATACAAACATGATTATGCTGAATGTATAGCAAGACTTGAACTTGGTATGACACTTGATAATTTTACCAAAATTGAAAAGTTAGGTGTTGAATCTTCGTATAGAAAGAAAGGGATAGCAACTTATTTACTAAATAGAACAATTAGCTGGGGAAAGGAAAATGGTCTTTCAGGATTATATTTAACAGCATCCGCTTCTACCATAAGCTATGGAAATTCGCTAACTCAAGATGAATTAATTCAATTCTATAAAAACCTTGGTTTTCAACAATGCTATGATGAAGTTTCAAGTCGTTTAGCTTATTACTACGATGGTGAAAAAAATTTCCGATGGACTTAACTTTTTGAGTATACTTTTAACAGGAAATCAACGTATGCATTTAAGCACCAATAAAATCGCTTTTAAGAACTTTTATACATTCCATATATATTTAGTCGAAAACAAAATAAAATGCTCTCAGAAACGAAATGAAGGGGAAATAAATTGAAGTTTGTAGAATGTTTTTATTTCAAACATTTTAGACCTACTGTCAGATTCATAATTGGGGCAAAAATTTATGTACCAAGTATAAATTTATTTTCAAATAAGCTATACTGATATACGGCAACTTGCCTCGAATGGAGGGATGTTAGTTGTGAAAGATTTACTGTCGTTGGTTATTGCGCCAATCTTTGTAGGATTGGTTCTGGATTTGATTTCTCGTATATTGGACGAGAAAGACAATAACCAAAAATAAGTTGCTACCAATACACACACTAGAATTCGCAACTAGTGTAAAAAAAAAGCAATCCTATTTGGCGTAGGATTGCTTTTTGTGTTAGTTGTGCGACTTACTGTCGTTTCGCATTAGTAGTATAACATATTGTGGAACATTTCATCAAATCTAATGTAATGTTTTGTTCTTTTGTGTGAGGGAAAAAGTAGTATTCACGATAGTTTAAGATTAAATAGTGCTAGAAAAAACTGTGTATAGTGCTAGGAAAAACTTGTTAACCTAGCACTATTTTGTTCTTTTGTCTGAATAAAAAATCAGTGTTTTCAAGGATATAACGACCCATATACGTAAAAAAAGCGATGCATATACGTAAAATTGTTCTTAAGTTTTATGTATGTAATACTTTGTTCTTTTGCGTGGAGAAAAAGTTAGTTCTTTCAAGGATAAAGCAATCTATATACGTAAAAAAAACTATGTATAATACGTAAAAGATATTTTAGTTTTTACGTATATTTGTTCTTTTTCGTACTAAAAAATCCAGCTATACCAACGTTTTAAAGGCCTACACAATAACAAAAAACTATATACACAATAACAAATACGCTTTACATGTTATTGTATTAGTGTTGATGCCTTATTGAAGATTAATACCGGTACTAAATACTGTGCATGCCGATACTATTTACTTATAAAAGTAACGGTTAGAAAAAAATATGAATGGATTAGTTTTACAAGAAAACGTGTAATGCTAGTTATATAAATTTAAGAGCCTTTAAAAGATTCATTTTTTTCATTTGATTAAGTAAGGAAGAACAGTTCATGATATTGTTTAAAAAGTTAATGAGACCATATTATTAATGTTTATGGTAATAGCAAGAGCAGAATATTTTTTTACCTGTATCTAATATTCCTAGAAATTATTTAAGATTATTTAAATGAGATAGAAGGCGAAGTCATATATATATATTTATCTTATATATTTTGTTCTTTTGTTCTTTTGCGTGGGTAGAAAAGCATTATTTTAGGCATTTCTAGTGGGTATAAGGGAACAAAAAACAATGTATAAGGGAACAAAAAACAATGTATAAGGGAACAAAAAACAATGTATAAGGGAACAAGTCGTTGAGATTTGTTCCCTTATTTGGTATGATAAAAGCATAGAGAACTGTCGTGGGTTTCTCTATGCTTTTGAAAAAACACGCAAAGGAGCGTATCTACTATGACTAGTATAAATGAGTTTTCAAATCAAAACAAGAATCAGGTAGTTTATTTGAATGAGATAGAAAAACGAAGAGTAGTGGAACATAACGATTTAATTACGAGTGTTGCTAAAATGGATAAAACCCCGTTAAAGATTTTTGAGTTAGCAGTTTCTTGTATAGATACAGAGAATCCTCCAAAGGACAATACTGTGTATTTGTCTAAAGCAGAATTATTCACTTTTTTTGATGTATCTGATAATGGGAAACACACACGTTTCAAAGAAGCGGTTGAGAAAATGCAAAAACAAGCTTTTTTTGAAATTAAGCAGCTTAAAGATAATCAAAAAGATTTTGAAATGACCAGTATTGTTCCAATTCCAACGGTTAAATGGAACAGTTGGAATGACGAAGTAATGATAGAATTTAACCGTCATATTATGCCTTATTTAATAGACTTAAAAAAGAACTTCACCCAATATGCTTTATCTGATGTGATAGAGTTAAACAGTAAGTATTCGATTATTATTTATAAATGGTTATGTATGTATTATAACCAGTATGAGCATTACAGCGCCAAAGGTGGACGAAGAGAAGAGCAAGTAGAAAGTTATCGAAATCCATCTATCTCCATCAAAGAGTTACGAATATTGACTGATACAGTAAACACGTATAAAAAATTATCTATGTTTGAAATTAGAGTTTTAAAAGAACCGCTGGAAGAAATCAATGAACACACTCATTTCAATGTGTCTTATGAAAAGATTAAAAAAGGACGTTCAATTTCTAGTATTCAATTTCATATTACTAAAAAACCAGTAGTGAAGAATGAATTTTATAAAGAAGAACAACAAGACCCAGCTTATCTTGCTGATAAAGCTAAAAAAGAAGAGGAAAAAACGATTCTTTCTGGTAAGGCTATTCAAAGCCCTTATACAAAATTATTGGTAACGCAGTTTATAATTGGGATTGAGGACTTATTAGATGCTGACTTGATGGCAGGATTACAACAAGTTGTTTATCCTTTTTATGATGAATTATCCTCTATGAGAGGAATTGGAGAAGTCGAAAGACATATCAATCATATAGTGAAATATCAAAAAGAGTATTCAAAACATAATGTTGTTAAGTACTTAAAAGAATCTATTGAAAAATATCTTATAACTGTGAAAAATCAACACTAAAGTAATAAATTTGTTAAAATAAGGTGGGAAAAATAATTTATAGGAGTGAATTCAATGAAAAAGTATAAAAAGTTTTGTTATTTGGGAATTGGGTTATTACCTCTAGTATTAGCTAGTTGCGGTACAACAGATTCTAAAAATACAACAGAAAAAAAGATAGAGCAAGTAGCTACTTTAACAGCAGGCACGCCAGTTCAAAGCTTAGACCCAGCTACAGCGGTAGACCAGACAAGTATTACTTTATTGGCAAATGTAATGGAGGGATTGTATCGATTAGACGAAAAGAATCAACCTCAACCAGCTTTAGCAGCAGGGCAACCAAAGGTATCGAATGATGGGAAAACATATACCATTGTAATAAGAGATGGGGCTAAATGGTCTGATGGAACTCCCATTACTGCTGAAGATTTTGTCGTTGCTTGGCAAAGAGTTGTAGACCCTGAAACTGCTTCTCCTAACGTGGAGCTATTTTCAACTATAAAAAATGCAAAAGAGATTATTTCTGGTAAACAACCTAAGGAAAAGCTTGGAGTGAAAAGTAATGGCGAACAAACATTAATAATTGAATTAGAAGAACCAACTCCTTATTTTACTGACCTATTAGCTCTGACTGCTTATTTTCCAGTGCAACAAAAAGCGATTAAAGAAAACGGAAAAAACTATGGAACATCTAAAAAATCAATCGAAACAAATGGTGCGTATACTCTAACTAATTTAGATGGAGTAGGAACATCTGATAAATGGACGATTGCAAAAAATGAAAAATATTGGGATAAGAAAAATGTATCTATGAAAAAAATTAATTTCCAAGTTGTCAAAGAAATTAATACAGGAATTAATTTGTATAATGACGGACAATTGGACGATACGCCACTTGCGGGAGAATATGCGAAACAATACAAAAAAGATAAAGAATATTCAACAACGTTAATGGCAAATACAATGTTTTTAGAAATGAATCAAACTGGAGAAAATAAACTTTTAAAAAATAAAAATGTCCGAAAAGCGATTAGCTATGCAATTGATAGAGAAAGCTTAGGCGAAAAATTACTAGACAACGGCTCTATCCCCTCTGTTGGTGTTGTTCCTAAAAAAATGGCTTATAATCCAAAAACAAAAAAGGATTTTGCCAATGAAAAATTAGTGGAGTTTAACAAAAAACAGGCAAGTACTTATTGGAAAACTGCCAAAAGTAAAGATAAAGTCTCTGAAAAACTAGAACTAGATATTTTAGTAGGTGACGGAGAGTTTGAGAAAAAAGCAGGAGAATTTTTACAAGGTCAATTAGAAGAAAACTTAGAAGGATTGAAAGTTAATATCACACCAGTACCTGCTAATGTATTTATGGAACGTTTGACGAAAAAGGATTTTAATTTGAGTTTAAGTGGATGGCAAGCTGATTATGCAGACCCTATTAGCTTTTTAGCAAACTTTGAAACCAATAGTCCATTGAATCATGGTGGATATTCCAATAAAAACTATGATGAATTAATTAAGGATACTTCCTCTAAACGTTGGCAAGAATTGAAAAAAGCAGAGAAAATATTAATCGATGATATGGGAGTAGTACCAATTTTTCAAGTAGGAACAGCAAAGCTAGAAAAAAGTAAAATTAGAAATGTTTTAATGCATTCAATAGGGGCAAAATATGACTACAAAAAAATGAGAATAGAGAAGTAATGGAGGGTATATGGAATTAGTTCGTCGAGTTTTTATAAAAGACAAGGAAATTATTTTAGTTGGAACTGCACATATTTCCAGTGAAAGTGCAGAATTAGTGAAGAATGTAATTGAAACAGAAAAACCTCACATAGTTTGTTTGGAGTGGGACAAGGCTAGATACAACAAGTATATGAATCCCGATGGGTGGTCTGATACAGACATTGTTCAGGTAATTAAACAAAAAAGGATGACAGTTCTTATTTCTAGCATTATTTATAAATTAATACAGAAACACTTGGCAAAAATAAATGATTCTGTAGCAGGTGCAGAATTTTTTCAGGCTGTCGATAGCGCTGACAAAGTAGGGGCGAAATTAGCTTTAGTTGATAGAGACTCGCAGTTGACATTTAAACGCTTTTGGCGAGTAATGCCTTTAAGAAAAAAGGCGTTGCTCCCTTATGCATTTGGTAGTGTACTAGAAGGCGCAGAAGAATCGGAAGAAGAAATGTTAAAACTGTTAAATTCCGAGAATTTTGAATCGATATTTGAACAGTTACAAGAAGCATATCCTGAATTGTGGAGAGTACTTCTTGTAGAACGAGACCAATATATGGCTGATAAAATTTTAAGACAAGAAGAAGATAAAATTGTTGTTGTAATTGGCCAAGCTCATTTAAAAGGGATTGAAAAAAATTTAACAAGTAACCAACAGTTTAATATTGCAGAATTAGAAACTTTACCGCCTAAACTATGGTCTACCAAAATTTTAGAAAGTATTATACCATTGATCATTATAGCGTTGTTAGTATACTCTTTTTTATTGGGAGTAGACGTAGGTACAAATCAAATAGTACGTTGGGGAATATGGAATGGTGGATTAGCAGCTATCTTTACCCTACTTGCAATGGCTCATCCACTAACTATATTAACTTCGTTTGTTTTAGCTCCGTTGGCTACATTACTACCTATGGTTTCAGTAGGTGTGTTTTCTGCAATTATAGAGGCTACATTAAGAAAACCAAAAGTTCATGACTTCCAAACAATGGATGAAGATATAAAATCTATAAAAAAAATCTATAAAAATCGTGTTTTAAAAGTATTCTTAGTATTTGTATTGGCAAGCCTAGGAGGAATGCTTGGTAACTTCATCGGTGGGTTAGAAATGTTTAAAAATCTGCTTTGATACAAATTCAAGATTGCAATATCTTGTAAGTAAAAAATGGCATCGCTATAGCGATGCCATTTTTTACTTAGGACTATCAAGCGGTAAAGTCTTATTTTGCAAGACTTTATAATCTTCATAGTACACAGATAGCTCTTTCGGAGGGGTGAAATTTTCATTTTCAGATATTTTAGTTAACTCATTTACTAACTGTCGATGTACATCGTTCTTTCCGAGATGTTTAAAAATATTAACTGTATGAATTGCATCTAGGTAGTAATCAATATTTTTTGTTGTAAGAAAATTATAGACTTGCTCCAAATAAACTATCTCTATCTCGATAAATCCATCTAAAGAAAAGTGGGGTACTGTTCTATTATGCTTAACCTGATTTAAAAAAAATTCGGCATTTTCAAAATCTCTATTCAGTATAAATATTGTTATAGCATTTTTTAGGAAAACTTGAACTGTAAGGTCATGCTGAGAACCATGAGATTCAATAATAGGAAACATTCTTTTTGCAATTGGTAGAATGTTGTCAATTGAAGTTGCAGAAAGTAGATTTGCCATTATTTCGTAATCTATACTATAAAATTCATGCCTATCTTTGTACATGTTCTCTAACTCTTTGAGATGATTTTTGTCAAATGTAATTTCTGGAATATCGAAAATTTTTGCTAGAGAAAGGTAGCCAATGTAAACACTATAATATTGGAGGTTTTCTAAGCGTTTTTGTTTTATTCTTTGAAAATTGGGTTGAAATAAATCTTGATTTTTGAATACTTCAGATATTAATATTTTTTCTTTACCGACTTCACTAACACTTTTATTGTTATATCCAGAACGGTTCAGTAATTCAAAAAAATTTATTCCTAAACGATTTGAAAAAATACTCAACTCTTTAAGAGAAATTTCCTTAGTATCAGATTCTACTTTTGTATAACTTGCTCTTGACATTATTCCCATATAAATATCTTTTTGTTGCAAGTGTAATTCTTTTCTAGCTTTCTTTATAGTATTTCCAACATTTGGCAAAGCAATTCCTCCTAATTAACTAAATGTATTGAATTTAAAACAAAAAAAACACAAAAATGAAAAATAAGGGGAAAATAGCTAAATATGTATAATATTTTAGACATATAACTCTTGCAAAAAGTTTTGACAATAAAAATAATACGAATATCCTTAAATGTGTTGAAAAAAATAAACATAGATGGTATTCTAATTGTGAGAGGAGAGAATATTTTATGCTTAAACTTCTCAATAAGAGTCAAAAAACATTGTTGTTTACATTTATAGCCTCAATATCATTAATTTTTGTGTAAATGAGTGTCAATATTTATTTAAGCAACAATAACTAAATACGAACCGACTACCATAGGACTGGTAATCCTAGAGGGTAGTTAAACAATTCATGCTCCAACATGAACTGTAATCGGCTCGCTCGCTGTAAGTATGCTACAACAATCTATAGTATAACAATTTTTAAGAAGAATTTCCATATTTTTTAGGATGTTTAGTATTTTCCTAAAAGCATATTATTGTTAAATTATTGATTGTAGAAAAATACAGCAAGCGGAGAATGTATACAGTAAATGTGTGCATTCTCCGCTTTTTTTGTTTTCTTTAACTTGTTGTTAATTGCAGAGTAGGTGAACTAATGACGAAATATTATGAAATCAGAAAGCCTTCTTATGCGGTACTGAAGGCTGAAAACCTAGATGAATGTTTAAATATCTACACCAAGATATACAGAGGTGGAGAACTTGAAAATGTTGAATTAAGGAGTTTTATTTCAACGGTTAGAGAGGTTACTGAACTAGAAGCTAGGGAGCTTATTTCAAAATCATATTATGAGATGATTGAAGGATTGGCATTCGGACAGTAGTGAAATTTATTTTTAAGGAGGATATGTAATGATACCAACAAGATTTTTTCTGTTTGAAGGTAAAGGAACAACTTATTATGCACTAATAAAAGCGATTGATTGTGGATTTGCGTTTGAAGTATACGATAACGAAGTAATGACGATTGAAAGTAAAGAGGACGAAGAACAATTGTTGTCAAGTGTGAAGGAAATCAGTTTGTCAGAAGCAATAGAAGAAATGAAGAGGCTTGTCAGTGAAGATGAAAAACAAATAGCTGACCGAGAGATTTTAGAGCAACTTTCTAACGACGAACTGTATCTTTTAGGCATTGATAGAAGATTGGTATAGGAAAAGTAAGTTATGCATTGGAAGGAGGAATTTACGATATGAAAGATAGACGTATGCGCGCACCTTGAAAATAATAAAATTTCAAAAGTAGCATATGAAAATAAATAAAAAGAAAAGAGGAAATAAAATGCAGAATGCAGAAGTGAAAAAGCGTTTTAAACAATACAAAGCAGGAAAACATTGGGTAGTAGCACCGATTGTCTTTTTAGGATTATTCAGTACAGCGATGTTAGGAAGTCAAGAAAGCTTTGCTTCAGAAACGGAAACCCCTGTTAAAGCATCAGAACAAGTGAATACACAGAAAGACACAACAACGCCCACCACCACAGAGAATGTTGTTGTGCCTAATCAAGAAGTGACAAATACAAAAGATTCATCACAAACAGTAGTTCCAGATACTACTGATAGTGCTAATTCTACAACAGAAAAAGCATCAGAACAAGCAACAACTGGGGAACAAACTAAGCCAGTAGAAGAACAGCCCACGGTTGAAACTCCTGAAAAAGAAGAACCAAAAAAAGCTGAAGAACCAAAACCTGAAGAAAAAACGCCAGAAGTTGCTCCAACAGGCAATGAAGCGTTAGATAATACGGTAAAAGATGCTCAAAAAAATGGCGTAGATGTGAAGGAAGAACCAGAAAAAACAGTTCCTTCTAAAGAAGAAGCCGATAAAGACTTCAAAGAACAAGAAAACAAAATCAAAGATACAACGAATGCGCAAAAAGAAATTGATAAAACAATTAATGATGCAGTAGATAAAGCGAAGGAAAATGGTGTCGATGTCAAAGAAACAGAAAAACAAAAGTACAAAGACCAACAAAAAGCTTTAGAAGATGCAAAAAAACAAGCAGCCGCTTTAGAAGAAGCAACAAAAGTTATGAATGAAGCCAACAAATTAATCGAAGATGCGATTAATAAAGCAAAACAAAACGGTACACCAATTAAAGATGGCGGAATTATCAATGCCACGGTTAAAGATGCTATGGAAAAAGCAAAACAGATTGCTGATGCTATTCAACTTACGGATAAAGAAAACACGGACATTAAAAATCGATACATTGTTGCAATGGATAAGTACAACAAAGCGAAAAAAGAATTAGACGAAAAAAATGCTCAAATTAAGGCAGAAAATGAAGCAATTGCAAAACGGAATGCTGAAAAGAAAGCCAAGTATGAAAAAGAATTGGCTGAGCATAATCGTACCAAGCAAGAATACGAAAAAAATAAAAATAAAGAAGGCTATACGAAAGACCCAATCGAAAAACATTTAAAATTTGACCGTACAGGTGTAAGTAATGGGAAAATTACCAACATGAAAATGAACGGCAATAAATTTGTGAATGGAAAAGAACTGATTAAACGCAATCCACAAAGTGCTGGCGGGTTACATGAGCTGGTAGCAAAAGATTTCAAGGGTTTATTAAGTGACAGCCAACAAGCAGGCAAAACGAAACATGGCATTGGCGATGGTTATTTTGTACAAATGAGTAAAAATAAACCAATCACTGTAACCTATGAAAACTTAAAAGCGAATTATAACGGTACACAAATTACACGAGCAGAATTTACGTATGAATTATTAAGTAGTACGTCAAAAGATGGAAAAGTTGGGGCATATTTATTTGATGATCCATCTAAAACGATTGTTTATGGCTTTAAAATTGGAACAAAAGATAAAGCTTCTGCTCGCATGAAACTATCTATTCGTTTCTTTGATAAAAATGGTAAAGAAATTAAACCAGAAAAAGGCAAACCGTTTGCTTATTCATTAGCTTCGCTTAATTCACGTGGCGAAAAAACGTCTTATGAATTTGTTGAAGCAGGTAAAAACAGTAAGTATCACCAAATCAATGGCTCAAAAGTTGGATTACATGGAAATAGAATCTATTCTAAAGGGGATATTGATACGGGGACAGAAGGAATTTTCGCTAATGACTGGGACGGTTCTGGTCTTGCAAAAGAATACTATGGTGCAGGCGTAATGACAACGGATGAAGGCGTTAGTTTTATTTTTGGAAATGAAATTGTTAATAATCCAGGGTTTGATGGCTCTTCCAATTGGTTTGCGTTCAATACGGATTTGAAATCTTACTCAATTACGCCTAAACCTGAAAAACCAGCGTATGAGCAAGAAAAACCGCTTGATACTACACAGTTAACACCACCAACGCTAGAAGAGTTAAAAGAAGCGGTATCTAAAAAACTTGTAGTTACAGCAGAATCACACCCAGTACAATTACAAACAACCGTGCATCCTGTAAAAGTTGCTGAAAAACCTGTAACACCACCAGCTACCCCAATGAATACACCAAGTAAGCCTGTCAAAGCACCTGAAAAATTAACGGTTGAAAAAGCAAGTGTGCTTCCTGAACTTCCAAAAACAGGGGAGAAAGAAAATGGCTTTATCAGCTTAATGGGAGCTAGTCTATTGCTTGCGGTTGGTGGCTGGCTTGGACGTAAGAAAAAACAAGATGGGACAAACTAAAAAAACGCAAAATGAAAATAGAGTAACCCAAAAATCAAATAGAATTTCTCTCTCTAGCCATGGTGGGAAAAGGATACTAAGCGTGAGCAATAAAGACATCACAACACGCCCAGTCTCTAAGAATGTAAATGGCAAACTCACAGAAGGAGTAGCCTATTGTGTCAGCAGTCAATTACTGTTTAAAGAAAAGCTTATAGAGACGTTAGCAGACGGATATTTGCACATCTTAGAGATAACATACCCAAGTGGAAGAAAAAGAAAGTTATGGTTATACAAGGCGTATTTTTTTGAGGACGATTGGTGGATGTTCCCAAGACTTATCCAGCATTAACAAATCATGAGCCATTAAATGTGGGAGAGCATATTCAAAATGATGTAATATGCTCTCTTCTTTTTTTTCAAAAAGAGTAATTAAGGATACATAGCATTAATTAACTACGAAAGGATGTGCCGTATTGATAAAGATAGACAAAAGAAAAGTAAAAGCTGTAAGGAATCAAATGTTTGCTATAGGAATAGTAACTGTAACTATCGGTCTATTTATTAGCTTAGTATCTGTAGGAGCAATGACCTTTTCAGCCAAAATAAGCGACAATGTCCTTCAGTTAAAAACGATAGGAGATTGGTTGATTGTTAGCTTATTAATTACATCAATTGTTTTTACTAATGTGTATTTGGTTTTTGCTTACAAAAATAGAAAGAGATATTTAGTGAATCCGTTAAGTATCATCGCTTGTATCTTTCAAAATGAATTATTCCTACTTTCCATAATTCCTTTAGTCGTGCTGGGTCATAAAACAAATGCAGAAAATGTACAAAAAGTTGTATGGAACACGAAATTATTCTACGTTTCTTCTGTGTTCATTTTAGTACTTGGAATTATTTTATTGATAGTGCTATTGAGAGAATATCTTAAAAAAAGTAATTGGTGGATATTCTTGATATTGATTCCACATATGATGATTGGGTGGGTACTTAAAGCAGATTACCAAGGGTTTATCTCGTTTATCCATTCATCTGATTTTAGTTATCAAAAGGTCTCAAAAATGTTTATTGATACCCATATAGGATTGTTAAGCATAAATCCTTCATGGTTTAAATGTTTAGCAGGAATGATATTAATTTTAATACTAGTGATAGGACTGATAATTTATGAATTTCTTTGGAAGAAAACAAAAAACTGGCGCATTAAATATGACTAGTGCAAAGAAGAAAAAAACAAAACCCACTAAAAATAAACGTGTATACAAAAAACCACCTGATGTGAAATTGTTTTATCGTATGCCAATGATTCTAACTATCGGTATCCTATGTATTCTTGTAGGAAGTTTCATCGCATTTAAAAACAATTCAGAATATCGTCAAAAAATATTGGCAAGTTCAATGCCTAAGGGAACTACTCTTCCGATTAGAGCAGGAACAAGCGGGAATGGGAAGTTAACGTTAGGTAATTCCAAACTTAGTGCAGATGGAAAAACGTTAGCGGTGGAGATTCAATATAACGAAGAAGCCCACAGTTACCTTTCCTCTTTTGGAGAAAACTACAAGTTGGTTCTAATTGATACTGAAAAACATCCAATGAAAGAAGCGAAACTTAGTTACGGTATGTTTAGCACGGATGGGTCGGGTGTTTTGACTATCAAAAAAGAGGATGGATTTGAGAACGCAGCGTTTATGGTCTTTCTCATTGATAAAGGAATAATTATGTCAAATGACGAGCTAGGAACTCCTCGAACGATGACAAATAATGAGATAGAGAAATCTTTAGCCAAACAGTTGGAAGAAATGGAAAATGCGGATTTACAGAAGAATGCTCGAACAACAGATAAAAAAGATACTTTACCACCAACTTACATGATTCGGCTAAATGCTTTTAATGCGCAAAAGACATATCGAAATTGGCAAAATGATAGCGAGCTAGTCGAAGATTTATTTGTTGATGATACCTTAAAAAAAATTAGGAAGAACCAAGAAGAACTCAAACAGAAGGTGAAAACAGGGCAACAAACACTTGATGAAATGAACAAGCGATTAGAAAAGAACGAAAATGATACAACCGCACAAAAAAACAAGGAAATGTTAGAAAACACCATTAAAACATTAGAGGGGGAACAAAAAGAAGCGGAAAGTAATTATAAAAAAATTAGTCAAAGCAATATTAAAAACGATATTTTAGAGCCAAAACAAGAGAGTATGAAGCGATTTACAGTTACAGACTTAAACATAGTAAAGTGAGGAAATAATTATGGGAGATAACGAGTTGCTAGAATTTCTAATCAATTACCAAAAGAAACATCCAACATTGAACGAAAAAGAGCTGTTGATTGTTTACCAACAGGCAAGAAGGCAAGCGATGATAACAAGCATGCCTACGTATCAACCTCTAACTATTTTAGATAAAAAAGAAATATTGATGGATTTTGAAGAACACAAGCAGACAGTAAAGCATGTGCAATATAAGGACGAATCCACACAAGAATTTGAATAAAAAGTACATCAATGGATTAAGGGAAAGGAAGGGAGAAAATGCGAAAAAAAGACGAACTACAGCAAAAATATTCAGAGAGTGTAAAGCAACGATGGAGAGAGTTAGCTTTTGGGTTAAGGGTACAGGATAAAGCGATTGCTGAAAAATACAAAAATAAAAGGAACAAGAAAACCAATAAATAGGAGGGCTTTTAATGGATAGTGTCATTTTTAAAGATAATTCAGAGATGCAGAAAGAAAAACGAATTAAACGAAAAGAAATGCTTGAACTAATGATTGCCAACCCAGATTGGTACAAAAATGAAACAAGTGAAGTAACACAAAAGATTCAAGAACTAGGGAAACAAATTGGCTCGCAGTATATGGATAATTCAAGACCGATTCAATCCATCGATATAAATAAATTTACAAAAGAAGATTTTTTATATTTGAAATGGCTTGGTTATTCAACTGATGCCATCAACAAGGCGTTAAATATATCAAAAACTAAATTTTGGAAATACAAGATAAATACCTTAACTTAGAAAAAATCTGTTTGGTGTCAAAGATACGAGGGGACACCTAAATCAAAAGGAGGGGACACCTGATGACTACAACAAAAAAAAGAATCAAAGTAGCGTTAACAGAAGAAGCGATAGAAAATCTCTGCTGGCTAACAGAACGAGAAAATAAAACTGCAAAGAAGCGGATTTATCCTTGCGAAGTCATTGAACGATTACTCGCTAATGAGGTAACCATTGTTAAAGCCTTTGGAAACGAAGGTGGAGATAGACATTATGGTTAGGTTGATTATTCCTGAAGAACTGGATAAAAAATATAATTACGCCTTAAAAGAACTACCTAAAGGACAAAACACGCTCGTTGGAAATCGAGATAAAAAAGAAATGTTAGAAGTTGCAATGTTGAACCCTGAAACGCCTAACGGCTTGATTATCGGGGGGCAAGGGGTAGGGAAAACCGCTTTAGTTGAACAAATGCTTTACGATAGGTCGTTAACAGAAAGACCAATGATAGCTGTTGCTTTGTCTATTGAAACGTTAGGTGAATTACCTGAAAACATCATGGTTAGTCGTATGAGAAGTCTTTTAAGTGATATGAAGTTGATTCAAAAAGCTACTGAAAAAGAAAATAAAACAAAGGACTTTGACATCTGCCTATTCATTGATGAAGTCCACAAACTGAATCGCTATGGACTATCAGGCGGGTCATCTGGCGCTATGAATGCTTTAAAAGAAGGTACAGCTAGAGGTGAGTTCAAATTAATTACAGCAACAACGGACTATGAATATCGAAATCATATTATGAGTGACTTGGCTTTTGATAGACGATTTATGAAAATAATTCTCTCTGAACCAAATCAAAAAGAGGTATTGAAAATATTAGAGCGAAGGTTGCAGGCATGGAAAGACCAAGGGTTTTATGTACCAGAACAAGAAGAAGGTTTTTTAAATGAATTGGTTCGTTTAACCGATTCATTTATAAGAAATCAAGTGAATCCCGCAAAATCACTTTCTATTTTATCGTCAGCGGTCGCTTATTGCACAAATAAATATCAACTCACTAAAAGAGAAACAAAGCTGAATCATGAAGTCTTGAAGTTTGTTTTTAAAGCTGAAGGCTACAATATTGAAAGTAATGTCACTGCGGACTACGTAAAACAGGTTATTGAAAAACGAATTAAAGGACAGCCTTTAGCGGTAAAGTATTTAGGGGACTTGATTAATTCTTCATTTTATACGTATCGAAATCTAAAACGTCCACTAATTGTCGCTTTACTTATTGGAACAACAGGGACTGGGAAAAGTGAAACCTCAAAGGCTATCGCAGAGGCTATTTTTGGAAGAGAGGATGCTATGGTGGTTGTCAACGGTGGTGATTATTCTACAAGTGAGGATGCACTTGTCGCTCAGCACTTTATCGGCGATAGCGTAGCAGTTGATAAACAACAGGTTATCTTGCTTGATGAGATTGAAAAATCGCATCGTAACGTCCTAAATGGCTATATGCGTATGATTGACGAAGGAATCGTGCGAGACAGTTTAGGTATTGAACGTTCGATTAACAACACAGTCTTGATTGCGACTTCAAATTTAGGTGCTGGGGTGTTTTCCGAACTAGCACAAACCATGAAGATAGACCAACAGGAAAATCCTGATGCGATTAGTGAAGAATTAATTAACGAGTGGTACAAAGTGGAAACACAAGTGAGGAAGTCACTCATTGCAGGAGATGAAGGACTAAATAATGGGGTGAAACCAGAATTTATCGAACGGTTTCAATTGTTCGTTCCGTACTTGCCGTTAGCAAGAAAAGTAATTGCCAAGATTGCTAGAACAAAGCTAATGAAGTTTCGAGATGAAATGAAACATGAGGGGTACTTGATTCAATTACCAAAGGCTGAATCGCTAGAATATTGGCAAGAACGCCATGTGAATTACGAAGGGGTAGATAGTGTTAGCGTGATGATTGCAGAAGATATTATCAATCGGGAAGCATCCACAACAGGGGCGAGGGCTATCAATCGATTTATTGAAAATTCAGTTAAAACGGCTGTAGCTAATGCGATTGCCTATCGTAAAAATAATCACTTGTCTATGGATGGAGCGTTCCGTATTCAAACTAATGGGAAGGCATCTTTTGAAGAGGTTGGTTTGGAACGACCTGATATTGAAGTCACGTTTATTTCGAGGGGTGAAATGTGATGAAACAATACATGATTCGACCGTTTTATGACATTAGAGAGGAGGTGAGAATATAGTGAAAAATAAAGGTGCAATCTTGCTAGTAGCGAAAAGGATAATCAAAAGTAAAATGATTGTTTTTCTAGCGATTTTAGGCTTTTGGTCAATGGGTTCAAAAATGCAAGAAGCAAAAGCAGAATATACCGCAGGTACTGCTTATCAATATTATTTATTAGGTGATAAATCTGAAGAAGTAAAAAGTGATGCAGAAGAAAAGTCTTTACCTATGAATTTAGGAAGTATAGGTTCTGGCGGGGTAGCAGGAGAGTTTTCTTATGATGCATTAGTTAATAGTGCGAAGAATGAAGATAAAGAAGAGGCAAAACAATTTGCATCGATTCTTGCAACGTATTCTACATTTAATTATTTTTCAAATAAAGTAGAAGGATTTTCTTCTATAATCGGTCTTGTTGGTAGGTGGTTATCAGCAATTGTTCTACTACCTCTTGCTGTGATAATGGATATACTATCCTCTATACTTCCAGCAATGGTTGGATTGATCGCCAAATTAAATGTATTTCGTTTGTTAGCCCCTGTTGTTACAAATGCAAAAATTACTTCTGACCTTGCAACAGCACTGGGAATTGATATAGAAGTGTTCAAGAGATTTATAGAAGCTTTGATGTATTTTTTAATTGGTTCTATTCTGTATTCATTTATAAGAATGTTCAGAGTAGGTGGAAGAATCGACCAACGTAAATATAGCAAATTTAAGGGTCGGATATGTTCGCTTATAATAATGCCTTTCATGATAGGCATTGGAGCAACGCTTATTCAAGATATTTTAGAACTTTCTATGGGGAGTAATAGCAATCTAAATGCGTTTTCACGGTATCTAGTAGATGTTCGCTCTTGGGCATATAACTACAATTTTGCTCCGAATGGTAATGATGACAAAGACGGAAACATCACGCCTGATAATACCAATTCATACGTTGACTTAAAGTTCAATCCTTACAAAGAAGAAGGGCGAAAAAGAATTGAAAAAATCAATGCAGATAGTTCACTAGCTACAATGGATAGTAACATATTCAACTTTTCTAATTCTGCCTTAACCTTAGAATTTGTATCAGCAAAGACTTTTTCGGCAAGTGATTACATTAACTATAAAGGTTCGGAAGCTTCACAGTATCTATACGGACAAGAAGGAAAAGGTGATGGGCAAACCTTCGGCTCATATTATAAATATGCGATTGAGCAGAAAGATAAATTAGGTGATGTGAACAAAGCGTACAATGCTTCTGGGACAGAAAAAGAAACAGATAAAAGTACTGCCATGAATGGAGGGTACAAATCGGCTATAGATGATTACGCACAAAGTGGAAAACTAATTGTTAGTCCCAGTGTTGCTTGGCGTGACCGTTTCATCTACGGAGCAAAAAATTCGGGCGCAAATATGGATAAATATTACAATGAACCGCCATCTTATGAACAAATGACAAACGCAGTTGGAACAAATAATGGAAAAGCTTTTTCTGACCAATCTATGTATTTAATCTTATCTACGATGTTCGATGAAACAGGAGGTAAATACTATATTGATGCACCAACTAGAGGCGCTCTACAAGCAAAAGCAGTTTTTGACAGTAACAGAAGTAACTATTATGTGGTTTCTATGGTAGGTACGCCATTTTTTACCTTCTTTGGCTTACTTGCAAAACCGCTTCTTCAGTTAGTAGTTTTACTAGCAGTCATTTTTGCAGTTGTCGCAATGGGATTTATCGACATGAATTTGAGACCCTTTGTGGCTTGGTTAAAAGGTGTGACACTTGGTGATATTGAATATACTTACGCAGTAGGAATTTATGCTGTTGGGATTGCTGGGACAATTCTTTCTTTAATCGTTATTCCGAACATGTTTACAAGGGCAGTTGAGTATTTACCGAATCTTATGGACTTAGGATTAAAACAAGCAGGCGTAACAATGAGTAATCCCCAAGCTTCCCTTGCTTACTATGGAACTGGTGTATTTCTTCAAGCAGTCTTTTCTTTGATTCTAGGATATTTATTCTGGAAGTCACGTTCATTTAGAACGAAACTAATTGAATTGTTCACGTTTTGTTGGGCTTGGGCGAAGTCTACAGGTCAATATTTAGAAAGACAAGCAAGTAGTGCAGGAATGAGAATCAGCAACGAGCAAGACAAAATGAAAGAAAAAGCAAACAAAGGCTTTAATAAGTTTGGAAATTTAAAAATGCCAATAGGAAACCCAGAAGCGCCTAACAGTAAATCGCCACGAAGGAAAAGTATTGGTAATTGGTTTAATGACTTGAAAAAGGATGTTCAAGATGATTTGAATATTCCTCCTATTCTGCCTCAAAAAGAAGGAACACCAACAACTAGTAGAGAAGCTTTTGAAAATGACGATTTTGAACCAGTGATGGAAGCACAGGACATTGCTAGAAATGGGATGTATGAACGTTCACTATTTCAGTTACAAGATGTAGAAGATAAAGCTGTTTCTGAAAACGTGCATCTGGCAACCATTGATGCACAAGATAGCTTAATGCAATTTAAGAAGAATCCATCAAAAGAAAACTATTTAAATGCAATAGATAGAGTAGATTTCTTACAAAATGCAATAGATGCAGAAGAACCAGATGGGGAGAAACAACAGCAAATTTCATTAGTAAAAGATGAACTTTACAAATTAGGAGATACGTATGGCTTTAATTTAACTAGCTCTGGTGATACTTCCGGTTCGAGAGAGAACAAAGAGAATCAAGCAAACACTATCTACAATAATAATCACAGTGAGGAAAATCATTCAGATAGTGATTATCAAAACTATCAAACAACTAATCATGAAACAAATTCTAACAGAGATGAAAATACTGTTCGTAATGTGATGAACCATCAAAATAGCAATGAAACAACTATTCATAAGAATAAGAACCTTACAACAAATCAAGCGTATCAAACAAACGAGGTGCAACAATTAGCTAATACATTGGGTGATGTTGCCAATCATCAAGAAATTGCAAGTATGTTAGGGAAAATCAATCTTGCAAAGGATGACAGAGAAGTTCGACGTGAACTTTCAAATTTACAGGAATCAATTAGTCATTTATCGATAGAAGATAGAGAAAAAATAGATACCAAAGAATTTTCAAAATCTTTAAAAAGAATGATTGATTCAAATAAAAAATAGAAGATAGGAGAGAAAAAATGGATATTGTAAGCAAAGTTATAACAATCGGAGAGTGGGCTATTTCAATAATAGCAACAGCTGGTGGTTTCTGGCTAATCGGGTCTGGTATATGGGGCTTAGTTACTGCATGGGGAGGAAAAAACAAAGAACATAAATCAGCGGTAACAGGCCTGTTGATTGCAGTGGTAGGGGGCGCGATTCTTTTTGTAGGGGGCGCACACCTAATAACTCTTTTCAAAGGCTTAGGACACTCAGTACCATTCTTTTAAAAAATAGAAGCGTGTATTCATTTTTTAGGATGAATACACGCAATAGGAGGAAATTAAAATGATAAAAAAAGTAGGGATACTTTTAGCAACAGTGCTATGTGCTGGAACGCTTGTGGCTTGTGGGAACACAGCAAGCAAACAAGACAAAGGAAATGAAAGTAAACCCCAACCGACAGTTAAAAAAGCACAAGATGTATCATTTATGAATGATGTTGCAACTGGAAATGAACGAGTGTGGTTATTTTTAGGTAAGGATTTTACAAAAGATTCAATGGTTAAGAATGCACTACATGTAAAAGATGGAAAAGTAGAGGTAATTGACACAGACTTAGACTTAAAATCGCTGGATGATGTGGAAGATAAAGATTTATGGGGATTCTTGGTTAAAGAAAACCAAGAACAATTTAAACAAACGAAAAACGAAAAACTACAATCTGCAAAAGTTCGACTAAAAGCTAACGAGGATTTTTTAAAACGTTTTGACCAATACAATTCAGAAGAAGATGCAGATGTCGATGGGATAAAAAAAGATGAAGCACAAAGACACTTAGCTTCCTCTAAAAAAAGTGTAGAAATGATTCAGTCAACAGACAAAATTGAACCTATAAATGTAAAACCATCCGCAAAAGTAAAAACGGATGCAACTGGAAATCATGTAGCTTCAGAAAGCATCTACTTTGAACCTGAAAAAGAAGATGCGTTAATTTTCAATGATTCATATAGCCATGGTGACTATACCTATATTCCAGAAGGACATATGGAAATACTTAGTCGTAAATATGTGGGATATAAAGGAGAAAATGACACACTTATTACTCGGAAATCAAAAGATATTCGCTCCCTTCAGTTTGATAATGTAAAAGAACAAGGAGTAAGTGAGCTTAGTTCAAAATAGGTTTTGATTAAACATTAATGTAAAAGAAAAAATCCGCTAGTGTTTGAACGACACTAACGAATTTTAAAATTACTACTTACAAAGTTGATTATAAACCAACCAGATAAAAGGAGCAAATGTCTTTATTTTGCGATTTAAGCCGTTTTAGAAGTTTCAGTAATAAATATATATAAATCTAAGAATATGCTCTTAGAAAAGAAATTAAGTAGAGGAAAATACGAAATTAAGGAGTTGTGTTCATGGAAATTGTAAAAGTTTTGAAAGTCATTGATGCAGAAGAAGAAGCTCTTGTCCGATTTGAACAAGAAGTAAAAAAGAGAGGTTACAAAGTTTATACCGATGGAGAAGAGTTATTATTTGAATTTGGAACAACACCAGAAACGACAGAAGCCTTTCTTGAACAAGTCGAAGAGTATGCGTTTGATTTAAATATAGACTATGCCAAAGTGAAGTTAGTGTACTTGAATCCAGAGACAGGAGAAAAAGAAATAAGTAATTCAGCAATTAATGAATTTGCTAAAGATAATGATTTAGAAGATATATCAGAAGGGATGCCAATTAGTATTTTGCCTTACTTAATTGACTATATCTATGAGAATGAATCAAAGTTTCAATCTGAAATAGAAATGTTGTTTAGTGAATCAAAAGAAATAGAAAAAATAGCCGATGATGATGTATTCATTGATGACGTATCCGAAGAAATGGAAAGTAGCGAAGTATCTGAAGATGAAGAAAAGAATGTTCAACCATTAGTTTTTGAAAAAAAACAAGAAACGAATCAAGAAGAAACAGTGTATTCAGAAAATGATGTTGTGTCGCAGGAAGAAAAAAGCACGAATCTTCAGGAACAGAGAGAAAACTATCCAGAAGCAAAAAATGATTACTTGTTAGAAAAAGCGATTGCGTTGTTTGACAGTCATTATCATAGTCGCTTGCCAAGTTTTGATGAAGTGACGAATAAAGAACTACAAAAAGAACTGCTTAATGCACAATTTACTGTGGCGAAGGCAAGAGACAAAGGTATTGATAAGATTTATCAACGATTAAAGATAGAAACAAAGCATTCAAAACAAGTGGTTGAAACGCAGGTCATTAAACAAGCGAGAGAAGCGCACGAAGAAGTTATTAATACCATTGAGCGTAACTTGACTATCGATATTAATCACTTGCTCAATGAGAATGATTTACAATACGAAAAAGATAGAGAAGCGTATGTGCAATCACAAATTCCTAACCTTAGAAAAGAATACGATTCGAAGCATTTTGCAAATTATCAAAGTGTCTTGACGGCAGAGATAGACCAGCTTAGAGAACGAAGCAATCGAGAAATTCAAGAAGAAAATAAACGATTTTCTGAGTACGTTGCATCTATCTTTAAGGAAAGTGACGAGGAGACTATCAGTAGCCTTGCATTAGACGATATTATTGCCGAATACAACAAAGTAGCAGAAGAACAAAAAGACTTGTTAATCATCCAAGCAAAAGGTCTAAAAGGACAAATCGGAGAAACAATGGCAAAAATGATGAACGAGCGAGATGCATTGAAAAAAGAGTTAAAACAAATTGAGTTGAAGGCTGAAACGGAACAGGAATCGGTGCAAGAGCGTATTGATGAAAGGGTAAAAAAAGGTATAAAAGAACAACTTGAACAAATAAAACGAGAAACCCAAGAAAAATTGTCTAATGCTTCTAAAAAAGAACATGAATTATTACAAGAATTAGAAACATTAACTGAAGTAATTGAATCTTTAAAGAAGGAAAACGAAACGCTAACAAGAGAAACCCTTCCAACTGCTCATGATACAAAAATTCAAATGACGGAAAATAATGCAAAGCAAGAGCCGTATCAAGTCCAAGATAAACGTTTTTCCATCGCTAAATTAGTAATAGGAAGTGTCTTGGGTTTGGCGATTTTAGGTGTAGGTGGAGCAGGTGTGTACAACTTAGCTGGAATTAAAAATGAATTAGTACAAGAAAATTCTCTAGCAAAGGAGCGTTACCTTTCAAGCCTTGAAACGGAAGGAAAGCTAGATAAAGTAGCAAAAAAAATGAAAGAGTATGGCTATAACAAAGATGCTATTGCAGGAATGTATCTGGAAAATGAGGATTATATTTCAGCATTAAAAACAGATAGTAGTATATTACCTGAATTTTATGTGTATCTAAATGAACAGGAAGCCAAAAAACAACAAGAGATATTAAAAAAAATCAAGGATAAGAAAATTCTGGGTGATAAACAAATGCAGGGTGTAAATCTTCGTTTGGCAGTGTTAGGAAACAATAAGGAAGAAGTGGTAAAACTATCTGATAAAGCAGATAAAGATAGTGCCAAAATTGGTATTTCGTACTTGATTAAAAATAAAGATTTTGAAAATGCAGGAAATCTATTAAAGACATATCCAGATGAAGTGTTGGCAAGGGAGTTAAAACAGGCAAAAGAAGAAGATACACAAGCAAAAATAGAAGCAACAAAAAAAGAAATAACGGACATAAAAAATAAGATTGATACTGATTCTAAAAAATCTAGTAGCTTGCGGGAAGAGTTGAAAAAACTGACGACTTCAAAAGACAAAGATAAGGACAAAAAAATTCAGGAGAAAGAAAAAGAGATTACCGCAAATGACAAGGAAAAAGACGAATTACAAAAGAAACTAGCAGAGAAAGAATCAGCGCTAAAAAGTTTGGAGCAGTGACAAGAAAATCCGTAATGAATGGATAGTTTTACACTCAATGCGGGAGGTAAAACTATCTTTTTTACAAAAATCAAAGTACAGGAGGATGAACGATGGCAAATAATCATAAAGATTACAATCAATATGCGGGTAATAGATACAGTTTACGAGCTAAAACGTACCACATGATACAGAGAGTGGATTTTATATCAGATAGATTAAACTCTTTAGGGGATTTATTAGTTACAACTTGGCTGGGTCTTATGTTATCGATTGTAACGCTATTAGGTGTAGGAGGATTGATGATAGGCAAAATCATTATGGCGAATAATCTTGCAACATTAGCAAAAAATTTACCAGCTATCCTTTTAATAGTCATTGGATTTATTTTGGTTACGCTCAATGTTTTGTTAACTAATCCATCTATGGGGCTACAAATTGTTGTAAGTACAAAATTTTTATTGAAGAAATTTCAAGAACGAAAGAATACAGGTCAAAATAAAGATTTTAGACCTTTTCGTTTTGCTGAAGGAACAAATAAAAGTGTAGTTGAACAGCTAAACAAAAAAGGGTCTGATTATCTTGTAATGTACCGAGTAAAAGGAGCGGTTAGTCCAGTTACGTTTCAAGATGAGATGAACAAGTTAGCAGAATTAAATCATCAACTTTTAGCAAATATAGAAAGAGACACAATAATTACAACGGTAAACTCTGTTCAAAGCTCAAAAGTATTGCCAAAAGAATTGCCAGCAAATGCGACTGTCGCAATGAAAAAGAAACGTGATGTTAATTATTTTGTGGCATCAAGCATCAAATACAATCAACAGTTAGATACACTGGTTGTCTTATCTTGTCCTTCATTAGATATTTTGCGAAGTCGTAAAGAATCGGTGGAAGCAGTTTTTAGAAAGGGTTTGGTAATTGGTTTTTATCAACTGGTAGAAAAAGAACTCGAACGAGAATTTCACACAGTCTTTGGTTAGGAGGAGTATACATGGCGTTTAAATTAATCAAATCCAAAGCGAAACGCAAAAAAAGCGAGAAGGATAAAGAAAAATTTGACATGCAAGATAAAAAAATTAAAAAGTTAAAATTAAATGTTTTAGGAAAGAATCTTGTAGTGGGAAGCGACAAAGAAAAAAAGGGAGAGAGAGGTTTTACCTTTCCTTTTGGTTATCAAGAAGAAGATGCTTATTTATTTTTAGGACAGAAAAAGGTTGTTTGTTTTTTTGATGTGTTAATTCAATATGGCACATTTAATCCTGCGCCAATAGGTTGGTTATTGAATATCATACCTCGAGAAGAAATAGAAAGTGGAAAAGTAATGTTTTTCCAAAAGCAAAGAGGAATGGATAGAGAACGAGAAAGTGAAATTATTGAGACAGAAATAGAAACAAACGTTACGACAATGATGAATTCAGGAGACGGTAAGAGTTCAAAAGAAAATACTCAAAAAATAAGCAGAATCCATGATATGAAAATTGCGGGTCAACTCTCTGGAAAAAACGATACGATTGTTGATAGTAATATTCTTTTACGAGTAGAAGCAGAAAGTGCTGAAAAGGTTGAAAAGGCAATTGCAGAATTAAAAGAAGCGTATAAACATTATGCAGTAAAAGGAGTTCTGCTAATCAGACGAACAGGGGAACAGATGGAAGATTTAGAAAATTTATTTACACATATAAAAGCGGATGCGTGGCATTCTTCCGATATGGCAACGGTAGCAGCGGGTCGTATTTTTTTACCATCAAGCGGTTTTTCAGACACAACAGGGACGTATGTAGGCACAGACATTAGCGCTTTGCTCTCAAACAATCCATCGATTATTGATTTTACAGGTGTAAACAATGCAGTTGTTTTCATGGGAGGAGTTTCTGTTTTTGGTTCAATTGCTGGAATGGAAGGCGGAGCTATGTTTCAAAATAGCGGAAGTGCAGTTGCGCATGTAATTTCTGAAGCAAATTACCTTTCGGGTAAAAGGGTTCACCATATTGTCTTATCACAATTTTCGTATCACTCTTCAGATAGTCTTGTATTCGATATGTCTAAGGAATCAATTAATCCCTTAGAAACGTTTGGTACACCTGAAACAGTGCAATTAGATGCAACAGCAAATTTTAATAAAGCAACTGCGGTTATGTTGTTGCTGTCAAATGTTGCGAATGAAGAAAGGTATGCAGAATTAGAGGTTGAATTAAAAAGAGTTCTAGTGGATTGGTTTATTCATAATGCGAATAATAGTGGGATGTACACAAAAAATCCTGAAAGTGAACCAAATAGAGCGAGAAGAATATTAGCAACTGGAAATCACAAAAACTATCCAACCCCTTATGATTTATTACCAGCGTTAAAGACAAATGTTGCAAAGAGGAAAACGGACGGAGAAAAAGCAGGAGAGACGGCAGACTTTCTTTATAACACTTTAAGCACAGCGTTTAATGAATTTCCCAATATATTTCATAAAGAAACAACATTGCCAGATGTATATAAAGCAACGGATAGGAATATCTACTACGATATTTCAGCATTAGGTAGTAATAAGAAAATTGCAAGTGCCGTTTTTCTGAATGTTTTAGCTTATGTTACCAATAGAGCTTTAGAAGGTGAACAAATTGTTATTCATGGGTTAGACAAAATAAATGTACCTGTAGACCTTTTGACACCGTACAAAGACAGGATTGATAGAAAAAACATTGGCTTAATCACTGTTTTTGAGGAATCAGAAAGTGAAGTTAATCCTAAATCATATGCAAAGTTTAGCGGACGACTAACAAGACAAGATGCAGTTGTTTTAGGAGGATTAACTGAAGATGAATTGATGTATATTAATCAGTCTTGGAGAAAAGAATTACCAGTTCCAGTCGCAAATAAATTGTTAGAGGCAAATAATGGTATTTTGTATTTCTATCGAAAAAGAGATAGGGTCGGAGCTTTAGTTAATACGCATTTAATACTGTAAGGATGGGGAAAATGAAGAAAAATAAAAATAAGTTGTTAGTTCTGACTGCTATGTTGACTATGCTGTTAGGTATTAGTTTAAGCAGTAATAGTGTGACTTATGCGAACTTTGAAGGGTTTAAGAATAACTGCCTAACTGATATTCAGGATTCGGATAGTAAGAATGATACAGAAAAAAACACATCTGAAGAGAATAGTGGAAGTAATGGTTCATGGGATGAAAAAGGAACAAAGGCTAACAAAGTAGCACAGAATATGTGGGATTACTGGAAAAATAAAGGCTTCAGTGGTGCAGGAATCGCAGGAGTTATGGGAAATGTTGACCATGAAGGAGGCTTTGAAATTCCTGATAGAGCAGAGGGTCATTTTGGTAATAACTCTAAAGAAAATGGTCTTTCAGAAGGAAATATCCCCACTACAGGAGCTGGTTATCCAATAGGTAAGTCTGGAAAACCTGAAGGAGGCGGGGGACATTATCAATTTACACCATTTTCTAAGTTTGCTCCTGTAGGAGATAGTAAATGGAAAAGTACAGAGGCACAAAGTGAATATGTTTGGACATCCGAGGTAAGAGATGCAAGTTGGTTAAACAGCTATATTCAGCTTGATTCTGTGGAAGAAGCTGTGACAATGTGGTTCACAAAATATGAACGTGGAGCATCGCTAAATCCAGCAAAAACAACTTCAGGAAAAAAAGCATACCAAGTATTTGGTGGTTCAAAGATAAAAGGGGATAGCGCCCTAGCAAATGCGATAGATACCGCTAAAGATGGTGAAAATAAATCTGAAGAAAAAGCAAAAGGTGATTTTTGTTACGGCTCGAATGGAAAAGTGGCAGATACAAAAAGTAATACAGAAAAATCAGAAAAAGCGATAAAGCTACTAGCCGATACTTTAGGGAAATCAATCAATAACGGAGAGTGTTATGGATTGACTGCTTATTATGTTGAAAAAATGGGCGGACCGCAGTTAATGGGTTCTGGAAAAATGAACGCATGGGCAATAGGCTCTGACTATGACTGGGAATCGCACGGATGGAAAGTAATCAAAAATCCGAAACCTAGTGATTTAAAAGCCGGAGATGTAATCAATTGGCAAGGGGGAGGGAAAATTGCTATTAGTTCTTATGGTCATACAGGAATAATCCAAAGTGTAGAAGGAAATAATACCTTTAAAACTTTCGAGCAAAACGCCGAAAAAGGTAGAGTTAGCGCAGAATATACGAGAAAGTATGAGGATAATGTCATCACTAGTCTAGTAAGAAAAATAAAATAAACGAGCAAAGGAGAAAGAAAATTGAAAAAAACAAACCTTGTTGTAGTAATCTGTATTCTTGCGATGTTATGTTCACTGTATTTTCTTTTCAGAACAAAAGAAACGGACAAGATTAATACTATAAAACAAGAAAATAGAAGCCTAGAAAAGGAAATTTCTTTTTATAAAAAGGAGACGGAACGCTATACAGTGGAAAATATAGCAGAGCAGGCTGAGCGTGACAATATAGATATTGATAAAAGTATGCAAGAGATTGAAAAAAAGATACAAGAAGGAATCAAAAAAGTTTACAAAAAAAATGTTTCAAGAGAAGAGTACATTTCTTTACAAAGTGAATTACCTTCCTTATTGGGACAACAGTTTGCAGAAAAGCTCATCAATAAATTTGACTTGGTATTTACCCAACCAAAAGTAGACAGTGCAGATGGGGAAGAATTACAAGATTTGAAGATTTCTTTTGGTAAATACCAAGTAGAAACAAAAAGTATCGAAATAGAAGTTTTTGTAAAAAGCCTTTATGGAGATAATCAACCAATAATCGTAAACAGTTTGTTTACTCTCAATTATAAAATTAAAGAGAATGAATTGGAGTTAGAAAAATTTAGCCAACAAAATACTTGAAGGAAGGAATAGAATCTTTATGACAAAGGAAAAGATAGTAAAGATAGGTATCTGCCTATTATCAATTTTCGCTATTAGCATATCTATTTATAAAATGTATGAAAGAGAATCAGAAATACAACAATTGTCAAAAGATAATAAGGTTTTAGCAGAAAAATTAGTAGCAGAGAAAAAAGAATATGACAAGCAAAAAAAGAAGGTTCAGGCAGAATTGAATCAACAAATGAATGTAAAAGGAAAGCCTCTTTTTAGCAAGATAATGACATTGAATCATGATTACCAGAAGAAAGAAAAATTAGCCAATGATTTTTTTCAAAATTACTATACGTGGAATAACAGTCAAGAATATCACAATAGAAAAGACAAATTAAAAGAGCTAACCGAAAAAAATATCTTAGACGATAAGAATTGGTTTGATGAGGGAAAGGATGACTTGGGAGGTGACTATATCAAAATTTCGGGCATTCAATCAGAATTAATAAAAACGACAACCTATGTCACAAGTACAGGACAGCCATTTGTTGAAGTAGAATTTAGCAGTTGGTTTGATAAAAACAAAGCAAATTCTTCTGAGAAGAAAAAGTATTATCTTTTAAATGTAGATGAAACAAACAATAAAATTAACCAATTGGAAAGCATTTTCTAACGAATGTGGAAGTAAGGAGGGATGAGTTTGTGGTAATTGAGTATGTATTAAAGGGACTTATTATCGCTACAATACTTGCTTGTATTCAAATTAGTTATAACACGCTATTGTATCGACAATTTGGTGTATCAAGATGGATAAAATTTATCATCATTAGTCTTTTTTCTGTGGGTATCGGCGGGGTATTGATTTATTATACGAAGAGTTTTGTTCAGTTGCCTTATGTAGAAATAATAGTAAATTTTACAGATACATTGTTATTTGCTTTCTTCGGTTATATTTCTAAATGGTTTTTATTAATATGGTTTGTATTGCCTGTGTTAAGTGTGTGGGCTGTCTACCTAATAAAATCTATTATTTATGTTATTAATAACAGAATAAAGTTTAGAAAATGGCAAAAGCAGAATCAAGAAACTAGCATGCAAGAAAAACAAGAAATGAATATAACAGAAACAAAAAGTAAGGAACAAGAAAATATTAGTGATGAAACTATTTACTTTTTAGAGGATGTAGAGACAACGAACATCCGATACAATACCATTCTTGGGTTGCAAAGAGTATATGAATTAGCAAAGAAGAAGGGTTTGCAATTAGGAAAAACGGAGAGAGGGTACGTAGCTGTTTATTCAAATACTGAAGGTGTTAATCTTTTAAGCAATATATTGCAAGACTACGGAATAGAGACATACGAGCTGGAAAAGCGACCATCAGTTGTATTCATCAATAAAAAAGCAGTAAAAGGAATACCTATCAAGAAAGCAATGGAAAAACTAAAGGCAGGTGAAAGTATTGAATAAGGAATTTTTATTTATGGTAGTATCGCAATGGATTTTCCCGATTTTGGTAATGGTGATACTGTTTATTCCATTTACGAAATATCTTAATAATATATACGAAAAAGTAGATATTGAGAGGATTTGGAAAGGATTTTTATTTATAGGTATTGTGTTTGGAGGACTATTTCTTGTTTGGTATAACGTAGAGAAATCTACTTGGTTTAGAGAAATAGCTGGTTATACAAAACAAGGAACTAGCTGGGTGGCAAGCACTGAACAAGCGCAAAATGCTATTAATTGGGGCAATAATATGTGGAGGAAAGTATTACAATTTATAATAAAATGGTTGCCAATTTACTTTAGAGCTTTTGTTTTAGTATGGGTGATTTCCAGTGCTATTTATATTCAAAGCCTTATTTGGCGAATTAGCTTTGTCAGAGGAGCAAATATTATCATTAATACTGTGGTTCTTTTTCCTTTCTTAGTTTTTAAATATTTATTTGGTTATCAAACACCTATTTTTGATTTTGTTTACTCAAAATTGTTTATAGCGAAGTTAAAAGAAAATTTAAACGATAGCTATTTTAAAGCTATAGAGGGGAAAGATGAAAAAGGGCAAAAATTTGAAAGTGGTGCAGGTGGTACAGCACAAATACAGAGGGTAAAAGCAACCGCTATTGCAATAAAAAGAACGAAATCTAAAATACGAACAGCAGGTGGTATAAGACGAGCAGAACTGATTACAAAAAATAGTAGAGAAACAGATACTGATAGACTAATCAAGCAATCTTTAAGTGGATTTGGAAAAAGAATCATAGCTTCTTCTATTCGCTTCCAAGATGACCCAATATTAAGTGTAGAACGAGGCGGATATTTTTTTGATAGTGATGTATCTTTTAACTCAGGAGATGTGCTAGGGACATGGAAGTCTATTTTTTCTAATCCATTTTCAAAAGAAGTTCAAGTGAAAAATGGAGGTGAAGGCTTTTTCCACGCAACAAGAAATATTTACAAAGAGATGGGAAAATATATTATTCATTTCACCCCAATAGCGATATATGAACGGATTGTAGAGAGGGAGTTTAGGTTGTACACTCCAGATAGGACGGCAGAAAAAATGAAATATAAAGCACAACAAAATTTAGACTTATCCGTAGTTCCAGAACCAATAGACCCAGATACTGGTAACGATAGAGAAAAACAAATAGAAATTGCAAGAAAAGTTGCTAAAGAGCGTATTAGCGATGTTACTAATGCTTTGAATACTTATAAAATTAATGGGGTATTTGATAGAGTTCTGGTTGGTGGGACATCTGCGATTTACCAATACACCCTACCTAGAACTGCTGACCTACCGTCGGATTTGAACAGAGTACAAGAAGGTATTTCTCAATTACTAAAAACTGATGAGGTTCCAATTATTACTATAGGTGCAGGGATTCTATCTATTTCTATTGTTAATGGTGTTAATATACCAGTTGATTTTAAAAATATGATTACATCGAGAAGAAAAGGTATGAAAAGTATTATTTCAGGGATTGCAGGTGTCGATGCACAAGGGAATAATATTTATGTTGAATTAGGAGACAATATACCGCATTTAATGTTGTTCGGGGCAACAGGATGGGGTAAAACCGTGACAATAATGAATATTGTTTTCTCTGCGATGTCGGCAGTTACTCCAGACATGCTTAAAATAGCTTATATTGATGGGAAAGGGAACTCATTTGAGTTTATGCGCTCAGATAACGTGGATAGTCCACACTATCATCCTAATCCATTTACCTATGCACAACCAGCAGATGCTAGTGGTGATATTGATTATGCACGAGCATTGTTGAAACATTTTGAACGAGAAACTAGACGTAGAATTGACCTATTTAAGCATCGTGGAGTTTCAAAAATAGCCGAATTTAATAAGAAATACCCAAAAGAATATTTATATGAAATTTTAGTAGTATGTGATGAGTTTTCAGCCATTACAGATTTAGATAATCTCTTAAAAGCAAGTGAATTAGCTGAAAAAGGAACAATTGATACTTTTGAATATTTAGCTAAAATGTCTCGTTCTGTAGGAATCCACTTGTTACTTGCGAATCAAACTGCAAGAAAAGAAAAAGTTCCAGGGAAAATATCTGCGAATATTGGTGGGCGAATTAGTCTTAAGGTGAATGAACCCATTGAAAGCGACATTGCGCTACCAGATTCTAATATTGCAGTTCATCTCATCAATCAAGCAGGAGAGTTTTATAGTACTTTAAATGGTATTAGAAACGCTGAACATGGAAACTCGCCTTATTTATCTGATGACACAATGAACGCCTTAAACGATGGATTAGAGGCTAAATTTGGTCATCATGAGTATGTAGTGACAAGAAAAGAAGTCATGAGAGAAGTTTATGGAGAGGATTTAGAGAGTTCATTATATGAAGTTCCCGACCCAATGCCAAATGTAGATACACCTATTGACGAATTATTATACGTTGTAGCAAAATATCCAGAATGGGCAGTTGCTAACAAAGATAATAGTGTTTTTAAACGAAATAAGGCGATTAATTCGGATAGTCCTAGCGAGAGAAAGAAAAACAATACTTTGCTTAACGAGGCTTTAGATTTAGCGGAAAAGGGACAAGAACGTTCCGTACTTTAAATGAAAAATAGGAGTTGAGAAAATGAACGAAAATCAGTTGCTAAAAGAGTTTAGAAATAAAGTAGAAGAAAGGTTTAACAACAAATATGAAGAATTTTTACATGAACGAGGTATTCCTTTAAGATTTGTTCCAAGAAACGCTTTAGAAAAAGTTGTTAATAAACAGATGGATTTTGGTTTTCATGAATTTGTAGACGAGCAAAAAGGAGAAATCAAAGAAAATAATTATACCGATAAAATAGATGATTATGTAGCAGAGAATTACAATGATTCATATATATATCTTCAGTTTGAACAAGTAATTAAAGAAGAGGAGATAGCAACTAAGATAAAAGATGAATTGCTATCAATGTTGATGACTACTGACCCATATAGAAACTTACCTAGAAGTTATTGGTTAACGCAAGTAAATAAAGTAAGAACGTTAAAAGAATTAGGTAGATACGTTGAAGATGTAGAGGATTTTATTATCACATATGCTCCAGAATGGGAAGAAATTTTAGAAGAAAATAGATAAAAGATAGCGGGGAATCACTGTATGAACATTTATATGGTGATTCCTTTTCTTTGTTTATCAAAAAGTGTAAAATAGAGCATAGGTCTTATTTTACCTTTACACGACATATTAAAGGGGGAATTATAGTGGATTCAAACGATAGAAAGAAAGTATTTGTTTTTCAGGGGAATGAATATACAAGTTATTATCAGTTAGAAAAGGTGATGGGGATAGCAAGGCGAACTATTCAATACAGACATGAAGTGAAAGGTATTCCTATTGATGAAGTACCTAATTTCGTACCTAGTCCTCCTGAAGCAAGATTTGGTAAAAAAGTATATTTTCCTAATAAACTTGAAAACAATAAGCATATTGAAGATGAATTGAAAAAAATAGTGGAATATCCAAAAGAACCGATTCTTTACATAGGGGAGGACAGAGAAAGAGAAAAGGAATCGAAAAAGAAATATATTTCGTGGTTGAAAGAAGCACCTAAAACATTAATTAAGAGAGAGTTGAGAATATCTGAAGAAGAATTGAGGCAACTTATTGACAGAGAAAAAGGTAAGTATTTTTATGCAACAACGCTACACGAAAACGAAAAATCTTTAATAGAGCAACGTATAGCTATTATCAAACAAGTCTCTGAAACTAGTAATTAGTTAAGGGGGAAAACGCACTTTAATATAAAAGTGTGTTTTTTTTAAGTTTTTTTATGAGAGTTTGTTAAAGTTTGATGGGTTCGGATGAGTTTAATTTGAATTATATATGCTTGTTTTTAACAAATTTGAACAAATAATAAGTGCTTTTAAACTAAAAAAATTAAAAATGATACTATTTTCAGATTAATTAAAAAATGAAAAAAATATCCACATCATAATTAATGGTACAAAAATAATACCAAATAAGATAAATAGGATTTCTGTGGTACAAAAA
>SKEM01000176.1_pt1 | contig 49939 bp, 60 predicted proteins | sample 4826731 | NCBI WGS metagenome assembly SKEM01 (sample SAMN11008809, study PRJNA524170) | human gut metagenome | biome: Human fecal sample; material: Feces; isolation source: fecal sample from pouch patient p37 | host: Homo sapiens | place: Israel: Tel-Aviv | collected 2015-07-27 | reverse complement strand
TCGTTAAGGTAGAAAGAAATCCTAAAAAGATAACAAAAACTTCCTTAGGATTGGTAAATAACAAACCTGTTTGGGAAGTAACATATTTGAATAATCAAAATAATATTTGTTATGATTTGATAAGTTTTAAAACTGGAAAGATCATAAAATCCATTCAAAACATATAATTTGGAGGCAGTTATCTATGCAAATTTCACAAAGAGCTAAAAATATACAACCATCTGCAACGCTTGCACTATCAACTAGAGCTAATGCAATGCGTGCTGAAGGAATTGATGTAATTAATTTAACGGTAGGAGAACCTGATTTCCAAACACCTAAGAATATAAGAGATGCTGCTATTGCTGCAATTAATGATGGAAAAGCAGATTCATATACTCCTGTATTAGGTATTAAGGAATTGAGAGAAAAAGTAGCAGAGGTTACTAACAAAGATTACAATACTAACTTTACGAGTGATAATGTTGCTGTTACAACTGGTGGAAAATTTGCTTTATATGCTATAGCACAATGCTTGCTAAATCAGGGAGATGAAGTGATTATTCCACTCCCATACTGGGTAAGTTATGGTGAGCAAATTAAATTATCGGATGGAAAACCTATATTTGTTAAACCAAGTAAGGGACTAAAAGTAACAGCATCAGATTTAGAAAGTGCTAGAACAGACAAAACAGTAGCGATGATCTTAAATTCACCACAAAATCCGTCCGGTTTAGTATATACAAAAGAAGAATTGGAAGAAATTGGAAATTGGGCTGTAAAGAATGACATAGTTATAATTTGTGATGACATGTATGGAAAGTTGGTTTATAATAGTACTCGGTTCGTATCATTAATGGATTTAAGCGATGATATTAGAAAACAGACAATTTTAGTAAGTGGATTATCTAAATCTTATGCGATGACAGGCTGGAGAGTTGGGTATGCGGTAGCTGATGCAGAGTTTATTAAAAAGATTGCTGCAGTAGCTGGACACTCTACAAGTAATTTGACAGCAGTTAGCCAATATGCAGCTTTAGAGGCTTTAAATGGTGATCAAAGTAGTGTGTCAACTATGCGAGAGGCTTATGAAGGAAGATTAAATAAGATCTATGAAGAACTTAAAGGAATTCCGGGATTTGTGTTTGATTCAAAACCTCAAGGAGCTTTCTATCTATTTCCTAATGTTGCTAAAGCGGCAGAGTTGGTAGGTTGTAGTAATGTCTCTGAATTTGCAGAATTTTTATTAGAGAAGGCACATGTTGCTGTGGTTCCAGGAGTTGCATTTGGAATGCCTGATTACATTAGAATAAGTTATGCTGCAAGTTTAGATGATCTTGAAGAAGCGGTAAAGCGCATTAAAATGTTTGTTGAAGAAAGAAAATAGGAGGTTATATTAGTGAAGACGATTAGTATTATTGATGCTAAACACCATGTTAACGAAAAAGTAAAAATAGGTGTATGGCTTACTAATAAACGTTCCAGTGGGAAAATTGCTTTTTTACAATTACGTGATGGATCAGCATATTTCCAAGGAGTAGTTGTGAAAAATGCTGTTAGTGAGGAAACATTTGCTCTTGCTAAGGAAGTAAAGCAAGAGACTAGTTTGTATGTTACAGGTGTCATTCATGAAGATAAACGTTCACATTTCGGATATGAAATTGAAATTGAAGAAATAGAAGTTGTTGGTGAAAGTAATGAATATCCTATTACACCCAAAGAACATGGTACAGACTTTTTGATGGACCATCGCCATTTATGGCTACGTTCTAAGAAACAATTTGCTATTATGCAAATTCGTAATGAAATGATTCGTGCAACTTATGAATTCTTCAACAAAGAAGGTTTCATTAAATTAGATGCACCTATTTTGACTGGTAGTGCACCAGAGGGAACAACGGAATTATTCCATACAGAATATTTTGATAGAGATGCATATTTATCACAATCTGGACAGTTATATGAAGAAGCTGGGGCAATGGCTTATGGAAAAGTATTTTCATTTGGTCCCACTTTCCGTGCTGAAAAATCTAAGACACGTCGCCATTTGATTGAATTTTGGATGATTGAACCTGAAATGGCATTCATGCATCAAGAAGAAAGTCTAGAAATTCAAGAACGTTATGTTGCATATTTAGTACAAAGCGTTTTAGATAACTGTCAATATCCTCTACAAATCCTAGGTAGAGATACAGAAGTTCTTAAGAGATATACGGAATTACCATACCCACGTATTTCTTATGATGAAGCAATTGAATTATTGCAACAATCTGGTAAATTCCCAGATGTAAAATGGGGAGAAGATTTTGGTTCTCCTGAAGAAACATATTTAGCTGAACATTTTAGCAAACCAGTTTTTGTTATGAACTATCCAAAAGCTATTAAGCCATTTTACATGAAACCACATCCAACTCGTGATGATGTAGTAATTTGTGCTGATATGTTAGCACCTGAAGGATATGGTGAAATCATTGGTGGATCTGAACGTGCTACAGATCCAAAATATTTGGAAGAACAAATTATAAAAGCTGGTCTAGATGTAAAGGATTATGAATGGTATTTAGACTTGCGTAGATATGGTAGTGTTCCACATTCTGGTTTTGGTTTAGGATTAGAACGTGCTGTAACTTGGATTACAGGCGAAGATCATATTCGTGAAGCAATTCCATTTCCAAGATTATTGAATAGAATTTATCCATAAATTTATTTTGAAGAGGTCTGATGAATTTTCATCGGCCTTTTTAAATTGCTTTTTAATAGTAATATATGTTTAAATCAAGGTAGTGAATTAAGAAACGGGTGATAAAATTGGACAGTACATTAAGAGAATTTCTACGTCAAGGAAATACAGTAATTTCAAACCTGGTATTGAAAAATTATAAGAAATTAGGAATGACTGATACGGAATTCATTTTGTACTTGCAACTCAATAGTTATCTTCAAAAAGGAGAAACATTTCCTGAACTAGAAAATATAGCTAAAAGTTTGCAAATATCTGTTAATGATGTATATACACAATTACACAATTTAATAGAGAAAAAAATATTGAAGATTGAAACAATTGTAAATCAACAAGGACAAAAAACTGACAGTTATAGTTTTGATTTCTTATATCAAAAACTAGATTCATTGATAGATGAAGAAAAAAAAGAACTATTAAATGTATCGGCAGAAAAAGACAGACAAAAAATATTTAATGCTTTTCAAGTAGAATTTGGTAGAGATTTATCTCCAATAGAATTAGAGACGATAAACGATTGGATAGAGGAAGATAAATATAAAACAGATCTAATATTACTTGCTTTAAGGGAAGCTGTTTTAAGTCAGGCATATAGTTTAAAATATATTGACAGGATTTTACTCAGTTGGGAAAAACAGGGAATTAGATCTAAGGTAGATGTAGAAAATTTAAAGAAAGCCAGAGAAAAAAAGAAAGAAAACATCAATACAATAAGTAACAATAATAGAAATAAAGAGAACAAACCTAAAATACCATTGACAAAGTGGTTGGATTAAGCAGGTGAGATTATATGTTAGATAGTAAAGAAACACAATATGCACTACAAGAAATGGGGAAAATGTTTCCGAATGCGACAACTTCATTAATAGCTGATAGTGATTATCACTTTTTATTAGCTGTTATTTTGAGTGCACAAACCACAGATAAAGCGGTAAATAAAGTTACACCATTATTATTTGAAAGGTACAAATATCCGATAGATATGGCTAATGCTGATCCAAAAGAAGTTGCTGAATATATCAAGACTATCAGTCTTTATAAAAATAAAGCCAAATATTTGGTAGAATGCTCGAAAATGCTAGTGGAGAATTTTAATTCTGTTGTGCCAAAAACACATAAGGAGTTGATGTCCTTATCTGGTGTTGGAAGAAAGACGGCGGATGTTGTATTAGCTGAGAGATTTGGTGTTCCTGCTTTTGCAGTTGATACACATGTACATAGAATTTCTAAGCGTTTAGCAATAGTTCCAGAAGATGCTACAGTTAGGGAGACTGAAAAAATATTAATGTCAAAGGTTCCTAAAGAAGATTGGATAAAATCTCATCACCGAATGATTTTCTGGGGACGATATCAATGTATGGCGAGAGCTCCTAAATGTGAAACTTGTCCATTACTGGAAATCTGCCAAGAAGGGCAAAAAAGGATAAAATAATATTAGAAAACATGATATAATCAATCTAATGAGTTTAATGAACGAGGTGACTTATATGAGTAAAGATACTGCTATTTTTGCAGGTGGATGTTTCTGGTGTATGGTAGAGCCGTTTGACAAGATGCCGGGAATTATTAGTGTTCGTTCAGGATATACAGGGGGCTTTGTTGAAAATCCAACTTATGAGCAAGTATGTTCTCATACAACAGGTCATACAGAAGCTGTAAAAATAGTTTTTGATCCTGAAATCATTTCCTATGCAGAATTAGTGAATATCTATTGGCGTCAAACAGATCCTACTGATGCAATGGGGCAATTTCAAGATAGAGGTGATAGCTATCGCCCTGTAATTTTTGTTCATGATGAAGAGCAACGAAAAATTGCTGAAGAATCAAAGAAAGCCTTAGCTGAAAGTGGAGAATTTGATAAGCCAATCGTAACACAAATTGAAGATGCTAAACCTTTCTATGAAGCAGAAGAATATCATCAAGATTTCTACAAGAAAAATCCAGAAAGATATGCTTTAGAAGAAATGGGCGGTAGGGAACAATTTCGTAATCAGCATTGGAATTAATAAAAAGAGAGGAATTATAGATTATGGATGAGTTGCAAAAGGTGTGGAAGAGACACCAGTATTTTGCAAAAGCATCAATGGCTTTTATTTATGGTATTTTGGTATCAATTGCATTAAATTTCTTTTGGGATCCTGGTAAGATTTATTCTTCAGGTATTACGGGATTGGCCCAATTGATTTCTACATTAACTGCTTCAAGTGGAATTCATTTGTCGACAGCCCTAATGTTATTTGTGTTGAACTTACCTTTGTTTATATTAGCATGGTTCCAAATTAGCCATAAATTTACAATTTTTACAATTTTGGCAGTTGTCTTTTCTAGTATTATGATGAAAGTTATTCAACCAGTTACTTTAACCAATGATCCCATTATTTGTGCAATTTTTGGTGCTGCTATTAATGGTTTTGGAACAGGATTAGCATTAAAAAATGGTATTTCAACTGGTGGATTAGATATTATTAGTTTAACTGTGCGTAAACGTACTGGGAAATCAGTTGGTACAGTAAACTTGGTTTTTAATATGTTTATAATTATAGCTGCTGGTTTCGTTTTTGGTTGGCCACATGCCTTTTATTCAGCTTTGGGAATTTTTATTAATGCTCAAGTAATGGATATGGTTTATACTCGTCAACAAAAAATGCAAGTGATGATAGTTACTAATAAACCAGATCTTGTAGTTAAGACTATTCAACATCATATGAGAAGGGGAATTACAATTATTCATGATGCTGAGGGGGCATATCAGCATGATAGAAAGACAGTATTATTAACTGTAATTTCTCGTTATGAAATGTTTGACTTAAAAGAAGCCATGCGTGAGTCAGATCCTAAGGCATTTGTCAGCATTGCTGAAAATGTACATATATTAGGAAGATTTTATGAACCAAGTATGTAAAAAAGAGGAGTAGGGATGGTTTCCATTTCCTACTCTTTTTAGTAGATATTAAGATTGAGGTAGGTTATGTATGAATAACATAATTGTTTCTATGTATAATAAGAGTCAAAACGAAGCTGGCCCCAAGGCAAAGATAGACGTTGAAAATTTTTTAAAAATTTATGATTTTAAGATACAAGACTTCTATTTTTATGGTGGAAGACGTGCAGAGTTAGTTAGTTATAGACAGAGTTTATTTGATATACCCTTTAGATTAAAAGGAAGATATGAGAATGCTATTTTTCAATATCCAGCACTTAATGAGCGTACTAATAAGGCGATAATAAGGAATTTAAAGAAAAATTCTCAAAAGGTATACATCTTAATCCATGATTTAGAGTCATTACGATTTAAAAATGGTGGAAACAATTTTGAGCTGGATTTGTTAAATATGTCTGATGGTGTAATTGCTCATAACAAAAAAATGATTGATTGGCTAAGAAATAATGGAGTAGAGGTACCAATTGTTGATTTAGAAATTTTTGATTATGATAATAATATTCCTCTACAAGAAAATAATATTTTTGATAAAAGTGTTTGTTATGCAGGCAATTTGAATAAAGCTGCATTTCTAAAAGAATATGAGCCAGATTTTAAATTGACATTATTTGGGCCTAACTTTTCTCCAGCTTTAATAAGTAAACATATTGAATATAGAGGATCATTACCACCTGATGAATTAGCTAAAGAATTGCTAACTCAAAGTTTTGGCTTGATATGGGATGGAGACAGCAGTAAAGAATGTAGTGGTGTATACGGTGAATATCTTAAATATAATAATCCACATAAAACTTCTTTATATTTAAGTTCAGGTATGCCTATCATTATATGGCGAGAGGCAGCATTAGCTGAATTTGTTGATAGAAATAAATTGGGTATAGTAGTTGATAATTTATCACAAATTAAACCAATTTTAGATAAAATGACTAGAGAAGAATATCAAGAGATTAAATCCAATACTATAAAGATAGCTCATAAACTTCGATCGGGATTCTATATAAAGAAAGCTATTACAGAATTAGGGGTGATAGATCAATGATACCTAAAGTTATTCACTACTGTTGGTTTGGCGGAAATCCTCTGCCCAAAGAACTTCAAGATTATATTGATACATGGAAAGAAAAATGTCCTGATTATGAAATAAAATGTTGGAATGAAAGTAATTATGATTATACAAAAAATGAGTATATGAAACAAGCTTTCGAAAAAGGTAAGTGGGGGTTTGTGTCTGATTACGTCGGATATGATGTAGTATACAAATATGGTGGAATATATTTAGATACAGATGTGGAAGTTATTAAGAACTTTGACGATTTATTGGAAAATAAAATATTTATGGGTATTGAAAGTAATGAGAATGGATATTTTATCAATCCAGGTTTAGCATTCGGAGCTGAAAAAAATAATAATGATATCGGTAACCTACTTCATGAATACGATAAAATAAAGTTTATTAATGAGGATGGGAGTCTTAATTTGATTTCTATTCCAATATATGCGACAAACTATTTTTTAAAAAAAGGGTTCAAGAAGAAAAATGAATTTCAAAAATTGGATAACGGTATTTCAATTTATCCAATGGAATATTTTTCACCAATGAATTTTTTGACAGGAAAGATAACTACAACTGATAATACGCATAGCATCCACCATTATAGTGCATCATGGCAGTCTAAAACTAATTTAAAACATATTGAAATAATTAGGAAGAATAATGCTATATTTGGTGAAAAATTAGGGAGATATGTAAATTTAGTGTTCAGAATATTTTGGGCTATTTCTAGAAGAATTAAAAAAGTTATAAGGAGAAAAGATGACGAAAATTAGTATAATTGTGCCAATTTATAATGTAGAAAAATATTTAAAAAGATCCTTAGATAGCTTAGTGAATCAAACACTAGAAGATATAGAAATTATTTTAGTAGATGATGGAAGTACTGATAATTCTCATAAAATTGCTGAAGATTATAAAGAAAATTATTCTAATGTATTACTAGTTACTAAAGAAAATGGTGGGTTGTCTGATGCAAGAAACTTCGGTTTACAGTATGCATCAGGAGAGTATATTGCTTTTATTGACTCCGATGATTACGTTGAAAGTCAAATGTTTGAGAGAATGTATAATTTATCGGAAAATGGTCGAAAGAAAATTATTGAAAGTAATTTTCTTTGGGAATTCCCAGATAAAAAAGTAAAAGATGTAGTGAAAAAATATAATTCATTAAATGAATACTTAGTAAAAGGTAGAGTAGTGGCTTGGAATAAAATTTATAAAAAGTCATGGCTAGATACATTGGATTTTAAATTTCCAGTTGGACGATTATATGAGGATCAGGACTTCTTTTTCAAGATGGTTGCTAATTTACAAAATATAGAGGAAATAGCTGTAGATGATCATATAGGAGTTCATTATGTACAAAGAAGTAATTCGATTTCTTATAATGAATCTACAAGAATTAGAGATATTTTTTGGATATACAATGATATAATTAAATATTATCGGGTACATAAAGTAACATGTTATAAAGATGAGATGGAATATAGATTCACTAGGAATTTACTGGGAAATGTATTGATTAGAAAAGTTTTAAAGCAAAAAGATAGGAAATTAAAAAGAGAATTATTATCTGAAATAAAAAGTTATATTGATACAAATTTTCCAAATTGGAAAAGAAATAAATATCTCAGTGAAAGAAGTAAACAAAATCTATATTTAAAAATGGTAAATTCAATAACATATAAGTTATTCTATTTATATTAGAAGGGATGTTAATTTATGAATAGAAAGAGTCTATTTGAAGAAGGAACATTTTGGGTTGCAATAATTTCGTTCGTATGTGCCTTTTTCTGTTTATTTGTAGGAGTTTTTGAAGCTTTTATAACTGTAATATTTTGGGCAGTTTTTGGAATTTTTACGTTGAATTATGCAATTTTAAAAAATAGAAGAAGAAATAGGAGGTAGCGATGTTTAAAGATTTAATTAAACAATTTAACTTTTGGGTATCTATCTTTTGTTTTATATTATCATTTTTTAATCTTTTTATTTTTGAAAGAAAATATCTTTTATTAACGATTTTAATTCTTATTATCGGTGTGGTAGATATGTTTAATGCAGTTATGACAGTAAGAGTGAATAAGAAAGATAAGTAAGGAAGAACCTTGTAATTGTTGGGAATTAAAAATTACAAGATTCTTTTTGATATACAAAAAAGCATAATATCGATAATACATCGGAATTATGCTTTAGATTGCTTAATCTTCACTATCAAGACTTTCAATAATAAGGGTTGCTGTTTCTTCAATAGACTTAGTTGCTACATTAATTTGTAAGCATCCTAATTCTTTATATAGATTAGTTGCAAATTCTAATTCTTGATTAATATTATCCATATTTGAATAAACAGTATCTGGATCTAGACCATAAGAAATCATGCGTTGACGTCTAATATTGTTTAAAACTTCAGGATCATTAGTCAAACCGAAGATACGTTTTTTATCAACTTGATAAATTTCTTTAGGAATTTGAGTTTTAGGAACTAATGGAAGATTGGCAACCTTATATCCTTGGTTAGCAAGATATAGTGATAAAGGTGTTTTAGATGTTCTGGAAACACCTAAAAGTACAATATCTGCTTTAAGGAAACCAGATGGATCTTTACCATCATCATAGGTAACTGCAAATTCAAGAGCTTCAATACGCTTGAAATAGTCTGGATTGAGTTTGTGCTTTAATCCAGCTGCATTTAAAGGCTTTTCTCCAGTTATCTCGGCTAAAGTTTGAACCACACCAGTTAGAGCATCAATAACATGCAAGTTATTTTCTTTACCAAAATTATTAACATAGTCAGATAATTCAGGATTAACAAAAGTATGTAAAATAATGGCATTTTCTCTTTTTGCCTTATTCAAAATACCTTGAAGTAAGGAAATAGTTTTTGTTAGTGGAAAACGGCGAATGTTAAATTTACTATTAGGAAATTGAACGGTACCTGCAGTAATTAAACTAAGACCAGTTTCGCCAACTGAATCAGAGATAACAAAAATATTAGTAATAGAATCAGACATATTATCACTCCTATAAAAGCGTTTTACATGTAATTAATTATACATTTAAATAGATATTATTTCCATATGGAATGAAGAATTAATGTATTATTAGCTAAGTAAAGAATAATATGTCAAGAAATTACAAATTATTTATTGATATATTATTGACACTAGATAAAGCATTAGTTACAATAGAAAAGAACTGTTGAAATATGTACTTTTGCTATTTAAGACGGTTACATTTAAGCTCGGAGGGAGGGAAACACACATGTCAAAAACAGTCGTTCGTAAAAACGAATCTCTTGATGACGCTCTTCGTCGCTTCAAACGTTCCGTTTCAAAAACAGGTACTTTGCAAGAATATCGGAAACGCGAATTCTACGAGAAGCCAAGTGTAAAGCGTAAGAAGAAATCCGAAGCAGCTCGTAAACGTAAAAACAAGCGTCGTTTCTAATTTAGGAGGCTTGATGTAGTGAGCTTATTAGAGTCATTGCAAAAAGATATGATTGCAGCTATGAAAGCAAAAGATAAGGTCAAACTTGGCACTATCCGTATGTTAAAAGCTGCAGTTGTGAACGAGCAAATTGAGGTTGGACATGACTTATCTTCAGATGAAGAAATAGCTGTGTTATCTCGAGAGTTAAAGCAACGTAAGGATTCTCTTGAAGAATTTAAGAATGCTGGCCGTGATGAAGCTGTTCAAAATCTTAAGAATGAAATAAAGGTTGTTGAAAGCTATTTACCAGAGCAACTTAGTGAAGATGAAGTGAAGACCATTGTTCAAGAAACGATTGACCAAGTTGGAGCAACGTCCAAAGCTGATTTTGGTAAAGTCATGGGAGCAGTAATGCCAAAACTCAAAGGAAAGGCTGACGGAAAGTTAGTCAATGCAACCGTAAAAGAATTATTAAATTAATAATTACTCGATTTACTACCACATTATTTGTGGTAGTTTTTTTATGCTTTTATAATATGATATAATGAAAGCGATATATAAAGGGGAGGACTGTTTACAATGAAAAAATACATAAAAGATAAATTATATGCTCATAGAGTAAGGGTTAAAAAATTATGGGCAGTGTGCTTAATTTTAATAGGGATTAATAATGTTATAGTTGGCATAGGCAAATATTTTAAAACTGATTCTAATCAAAAAGAAAATATTTTATAGATCATTAATTGAATTATACATACATATAAAAAATGACAAGATTTAATTTGAAAAATCTTGTCATTTTTAGTTATTCGGTTGTACTATAAGATTTTTGGCGATAATAATTTAATGATGTAAGATCTTCTAATCTTAATTGCTGAATAAGTTGTGTATCGCTTAAATTTTGATTATTTAGAATAAAATAACATACGGCATTTTGATATAGTTCACGAGGAGATAACTTGATATCGATACTCTTTTGGTCCTTCTTTAAATATTTGTGTAATCCAGGTAAAGTTAATTGGGGTGAAACAATATCCAATCTCTTTTTCAAAAAGATATCGTGAGTATGTTGTCGGTGCTGAAGTTTTATAATCTCCTCATTAAATAAATTGATAAATTCATACTCAAAATCTGTAAATTCTATTTGATTTAGTTCCTGATAAAAGTCTCTTTGTAAAATCTCTTTTATTGTATAGAAGTGTGATATCAATAAGAGAGTCATGCGAGTATAAAAGCTCAGATCGTCATTAACTAAATATTCAGCTAACTTTTCAGTCCAAGCTAGATCAGTAGCTTTATTTACAGTACGTTTTCTTCCTTTAATAGATAGAGTAGGTAAAACAGGTGATAGATTATTAACAAATAAAAATTTAAAGTAGGTATTAATATGGGTAAGCATCTTATTATAAGTAGTATTTTTAATATTATTAGTTATTGATAAGGTATTTAAATACTCTTTAATATCATTGCTAGAAATTGATGAAACTTTTAGTGAATCACGGTAATTTGGATTATTTTGTCTAAGATAATTAAAGAAACGTGTGATACCACGAGTTAAATCAGCAATGGTATTTTCTTCTAGAAAACGTTCATTACGCAAATACAAGATAAATCTCTTTTCATAAGGAAAACTCAAAAATTTATCCTCCCTTTTTAATGTACTTCAATAGTGAACGACTTGGGGTATTAAAACTAAATCCGTCGCCCATTGCCTCAGAAACTTCAAAAATAGAGACAAATGCCTCACTATCATGATGATTGATGTATCCTTTTAATGTATTTAGTTCATTAGGACTAACGACACAGTATAATGCTTTTCGTTCTTGTCCAGAAAAAGCACCTTCAATTTTAAGATAGCTGACACCACGTTCCATTTTCTGAATTATATCATTAGCAATCTCTGTTGGATGATTAGTTATAATAATAACCCCTCGTGCAGCATAGGCACCTTCTTGAATGAAGTTAACAACTTGGGCAAAAACATATGAACCAAGTAAAGTGTACATCATTTGGCGTAAGTCTAGATAACTTAAAGAACAAGTTAAAACGATAACATCTAAGGCAAGTAATGTTTTTCCCATAACAATGCCACGTTTCTTTTCAAAAATACGTGCAACTATATCGGTACCACCAGTAGTTCCTCCAAAACGATAAACCAATCCAGAACCAGTACCACCAATTAAACCAGCTAAAACACCAGCAAGGAACAAGTCGTGATGAATATTGATATTAATAGGAATCCTTTGCCAAAGCCAAGTCCAAATTGATAACATGGTAGTTCCGTAGATAGTATATATTAAAGCTTTCTTTCCTAGATAACGATAACCAATCCAAATTAAAGGAATGTTAAGTAAAATAATTGAATATGCAGGATCGATATGTAGCCAATATCTAATAATTAAGGTAATACCTGTTGCTCCACCTTCGGCAAGGTTATTGGCAATATTTACAGTAACTAAGCCAAAAGCGTATAAAGAACAACCGATAGTAATAAAAATTAAATCTTTAATACTAATTTTTTCATTTTGATAAGTCATTAATTATTCACCCCTTATATAAGTTCACTTTTTTATAGATAGTATTTATAGTTCTATACTATCATGAATTTCAAATATATAATATTATTTATAACTATTAGATAGTCGGTATTTTAATAAATACGATGAGTATTGTATAATTGATATTAATATAATGCATGGGAGGACTTTTTTATGATAAATGTTTTAGTTGCTGGATTCAAAGGAAGTATGGGAAATAAAACAATCCATATGGTAGCAAACAATGATAAATTTAAACTTGCAGGTGTTTATAATCCAGTAGTTACTGAAAAGAATGTTAATGAAGTTGCTGAATTTGCAGACTTGGATGTGCCTGTATATACAGATTATGAACAAATTCCAGTTAATGATATTGATGTATGGATAGATTTTACAATTCCAAGTGCTGTTTATCAAAATGTTAAGTTCGCACTAGAAAATAAAATTTCAGTTGTTGTGGGTACAACTGGACTTAAGGATGAACAAATTGTTGAATTAAAAGAAATTGCTGCAAAGAACGGTATTGGTGGATTGATTGCACCTAACTTTGGTATTTCAGCGGTTTTATTAATGCAATTTGCAAAACAAGCTGCAAAATATATGCCTGATGTAGAAATTATTGAAATGCACCATGATAATAAGTTGGATGCACCAAGTGGTACTGCTATTAATACTGCAAAATTAATTGCTGAAGTTCGTGAAGAACATCAACAAGGTAATCCAGAAGAAACTGAAAGTTTAGATGGAGCTAGAGGTGCTAATTATGAAGGAATGCATATTCATTCTGTTAGATTACCTGGATATGTAGCTCATGAACAAGTTCTCTTTGGTAGCAAGGGAGAAGCTTTAACAATTAGACAAGATTCATTTGATAGAGAATCATTTATGACAGGTGTAGCTTTAGCTGTAGAAAAAATTGGTGATTATAATGAATTGATGGTAGGTTTGGAGAACTTATTATGATTGTAGAAAATATACCAGATGAGTTTAAAAAAGCATTACCTATTTTAGAGAAAATTAGAGAAGCTGGATTTGAAGCATACTTTGTTGGTGGTAGTGTTCGTGATACTTTACTTGGTCTACCAATTCATGATGTTGATATTGCTTCAAGTGCCTATCCTGAGGAGATTAAACAAATATTTAGTAAGACTGTTGATACAGGTGTAGAACATGGTACGGTGATGGTTTTAGACCACGGTACTGGATATGAAATTACTACTTTTCGAACAGAATCAACTTATCAAGACTATCGAAGACCTGATAAGGTTGAGTTTGTGCGCTCTTTAGAAGAAGATTTAAAACGAAGAGATTTAACAATCAATGCTCTTGCGATGGATGATAAGGGTAAAATCATAGACTTATTCGATGGATTGAAAGATTTGAAAAATGGCATTATAAGAGCCGTTGGAAATCCTGAAGAACGATTCCATGAAGATGCATTACGTATGATGCGTGCCGTCAGATTTGGTAGTCAATTAGATTTTAAAGTAGAACTAGATACCTTCAATGCTATTAAGAAAAATTCCCATTTACTTGAAAAAATTGCAATTGAAAGAATTCATGTAGAATGGGTTAAACTTCTCTTGGGTAAAAACCCTAAACAAGGATTACAAGAATTTTTAGATACAGAATTATATAAATATTGTCCATTATTTGCAGATAAATATGCTGAATTGAAGTCTATATTAGAATTTTCAGACTTTAAATTAAATACAGAAGAAGAATGTTGGACATTATTATCTGATGCTTTTAAGTTAAAAGATACTGATATAAGCAACTTATTACGTTCTTGGAAGAGCTCCAATAACATTATTAAATATGTTATTGCGGCTAGTTTATGTGTCCAAAAAATAAGAGACAATAAGTTAGATATTGAGACATATTATCAAAATGGATTAGAAATCATTTTGACAGCTAACCAAATTGCAAAGATACGAGGATTCGGCATGGATGATAGCGAGCTCAAAATTAATTATGATAAATTACCGATTAAGTCTAGAAAAGAAATGAAGATTAATGGTAAGGATCTTGTGCAAGAGGCAGGGATCAATCCTGGAAAAATAATGGGTGAAATTTTAAATAAACTTGAAAAAGAAATAGTTTTTGGAAATATTATTAATGACAAAGAAACATTAATAGAAAATGCAAAGAAACTATTAGAAGAGAAAGTGTGAGTAGTTTGCAAACTTTACGTGTAGAAAGTTTAACCAAGACATATGGCGAAAAAACGCTATTCAAGGATTTAAACTTTTTAATAAATGAACATGATAGAATTGGCTTAATTGGAACAAATGGTTCTGGAAAAACAACACTATTGAATGTATTAACTGGAATTGATTCAGCAGATTCTGGAAATTTAATAAAACCAAATGATTATCGCATAAGTTACTTAAAACAAGCACCTGAATTTCCACAAAACAGTACAATTATGGAAGCTATTTTTACTGGAGCAGCTCCTGTATTTCAAACAATTAGAGATTATGAAGAAGCTCTAACTGAATATGGAGCACATCCAGATGATAAAAAAGCTGAACAACGTTACATTAAAGCTGAAGAAAAAATGAATCAAGAAGATGCATGGACAGCTGATAGTGATGTTAAGACAATTCTAACTCAATTACACATAGAGGATTTAACGCAAAAAATAGAAGAGTTGTCTGGTGGACAAAGGAAACGTGTAGGATTAGCTCAAGTATTGATTCAAGCGCCTGATTTGTTGATACTAGACGAACCAACTAATCATTTGGATTTTGATTCTATTGAATGGTTAGAACAATATCTTGCTAACTATAAAGGAGCATTATTAGTAGTTACACATGATAGATATTTCTTAGATCAGATAGCTACTGAAATAATGGAATTGTCATTTGGTAGTTTATATTCATATACTGGAAACTATCAAGATTTTGTTAGACAAAAAGCTGAACGAGTTGAAAGAGAAATTGTTCAAGAGCATAAACAACAACAATTATATAAAAAAGAATTAGCTTGGATGAGAACAGGTGCTAAAGCACGTACTACTAAGCAACAAGCTAGAATTAATAAATTTAATGAATTAAAAAGTAATTTAAATAAAGTCCAAGTTGACGAAAATGTTGATATTAATTTAGGACAACAAAGACTGGGAAAGAAAGTATTAGAATTAAAAGATGCAAGTTTAACAATTGGAAATCATAAAATAATTAAAGATTTCAATTTGTTAATCCAAGCTGGAGACAGAATCGGTATTACAGGCGTTAATGGTGCCGGGAAATCTAGTTTTTTAAATGCTTTATCAGGTGAATTGCCATTAGATTCAGGTATTTTGACAATCGGTGAAACTGTAAAGATGGCTTATTATCGACAACAGACAGAAGAGATCCCTGAAGATAAAAGAATTATTAGTTATTTAAACGAAGTTGGTCAAAATATTATAAATAAAGATGGTGAGCGAATTAGCACAACTCAATTATTGGAACAATTTCTATTTCCAAGATTTATGCACGGAACGTTGATTCGAAAACTTTCTGGCGGTGAAAAGAGACGCTTATATCTTTTGAAATTACTGATGTCTCAACCTAATGTTTTATTATTGGATGAACCAACTAACGATTTAGATATAGGAACATTAACAGTTTTGGAAGATTATTTAGATAACTTTAACGGAACTGTTATCACCGTATCACATGATAGATATTTTCTTGATAAGGTAGCTGATTCATTATATATCTTTGAAGGAAATGCAAAAATCAAGCATTATGTCGGAATGTTTACAGATTATCTGAAAAATGCCGAGAATGAGGCAGTTAAGACTAAAAAACAAGTATCTGCAACAAAAATAGAAAAGACAGATAGTGCAGAAGACAAAGTTAAGAAGAAAACTAAATTAACTTACGCTGAAAAGATGGAATATGAAAAATTAGAATCAGAAATCGACAAGCTTGAAAATGATAAAACAAGTTTAGAAGAAGAAATGCAACATGTTGATGGAGCTGATTATACTAAATTAGTAAGTTTACAGCAACAAATTGATGAATTAGATGAAGACATTATGGAAAAAGTTCAACGTTGGGACGAACTTAGTCAGTATGTTGATTAATAGGAAGGAGAACACCGATGTCTATAGTAGAAGAACCGTATTTACAGTTAATTCGTGATATTTTAGAAAAAGGTCATGAAAAGAGCGATAGAACTGGAACAGGGACAAAGAGTCTCTTTGGTTATCAAATGAGATTTAATTTAGCAGAAGGTTTCCCATTATTAACGACTAAAAAAGTTCCATTCGGCTTAATAAAGAGTGAATTGTTATGGTTTTTAAGAGGAGATACTAACATTAGATTCTTATTGGAACATAATAATCATATTTGGGATGAATGGGCATTTAAGAATTGGGTTCAAAGTGATGAATATCATGGACCAGATATGACTAATTTTGGTTTAAGAGCCCAAGAGGATGATAACTTTAATAAGGTTTATCAAGATGAAAAGAAAAAGTTCTGTCAGAAAATTGTTGAAGATCAAGAATTTGCTAATAAATTTGGCAATTTGGGAGATGTATACGGTGCTCAATGGCGTCATTGGCAAACAAGAAATGGTGAAACTATAGATCAAATAAAAGATGTTATTGAGACTATTAAAAATAATCCAGACTCACGTCGCATGATTGTAACAGCATGGAATCCAGAAGATGTCCCATTAAGTGCTTTACCACCTTGTCATACATTGTTCCAATTTTACGTGAATGACGGGAAATTAAGCTGTCAATTATATCAACGATCTGCTGATGTATTTTTAGGTGTACCTTTTAATATAGCAAGCTATGCATTATTAACACATATGATTGCTAGAGAAACTGGACTTGAAGTGGGAGAATTTGTGCATACTCTTGGTGACGCACATATTTATTTAAATCATTTAGATCAGGTTAATGAACAGTTGGAAAGAAGCCCTTATGATTCACCAAAATTGTGGTTAAATCCAGAAAAGAAAAATATTATGGATTTTGAAATGAAAGATATTAAAGTAAAGAATTATCGTTCACATTCGGCGATTAAAGCGCCAGTTGCTGTTTAAAGTTATGAGGTGTCAACTATGATTTCATTTGTATGGTCAGAAGATCAAAAACATCAGATAGGGTATAAAGGACATCTACCTTGGAGACTGCCAGCCGATTTAGCACATTTTAAAAAGGTTACAATGGGTCATCCGATGGTAATGGGGAAAAAAACATTTGATAGTTTTCCTGGTCTATTACCGGGGCGTAAACATGTAGTATTAACACATGATACTACTTTAAAAGAAAAGTATAAAGATAATTCTCAAGTAAAAATTTTGAATTCAATTGATGAATTAACTTCTTGGTTAGATGAAAATCAATCCCAAGAAGTCAGTGTTATTGGTGGAGCGATGTTATTTAAACTACTTCTTAATAAAGTAGATAAACTATATAAAACCGAAATACTAAGTGAGTTTGATGGCGATACGGTTATGCCTACTATTAATTATGATGAGTTTAAACTTATTTCCCAAAAAATCGGCAAGGTAGACGAAAAGAACATATATCCTTATATATTTTTGGAATACGAAAGAAAATAATTTCTAATAGAAATAAAGAAAGATGAGTATAACAATTTTTAGTACTCATCTTTTTTTGTTTTTTAAATTCAGACCTCGATTTTTAGTTAATTTCAAGTTTTATTGACGTTTTTGCAATTAAAAGATTAATAAACTCAATAGATACAAGGTAGTAGCGATAGTGAACAAGACTGTTTCTAAAAGTTTGGTATATTCAAATTGGCGTATAATGATAATTAAAGTGAATAAAATTAGAACTATTATGGATAGTATAGTTGATAAAGTACTAATTTTCAGATTAAGTAAGGAAAGTAAACTATATATAAAAAATAATATATTAGTAACTGAAAAAAGTATTTTTTGTTGATGATAACATAAACAAGTAAATAGAGCATTGAATATTAGTAGGGCTAGGCTTAATCCAAATCCGATCCAACCAAGAGTAGATAAGTGGAAACCGATAAATGTGGCTATGTAGACAGTAGTTACGTACAAATAGAGTAAACATGATGAAATTATATCCATAACTTTAGTAACTCTGGTTAATTTAAGAGATATACTAATAATTTCAAGTGATGAGTAAATAAAAAGTGAAGCTAGTATGAGTGATAAAGCTGTAATCATTGCATAATTAGTAGTTTTAGAGAACTTAATCAAATCGATAATCAACAATATTATCGAAGAAATTAAAGAAAGACCTAAAAGAACAGAGCTGCTAATTATAGTAATTAAAGGATGTTTATTATTAAAATTTTGCATTAGTATCACCTATAAAATTTTGTTATAATTTACGATGTATGTATCTTTCATTGTAACATAGATATTTTAGTTTCTAGAGGTAATAAAAATGAATTATAAAAAAATAGTATTGTTAGGGTCATTGGTTGCAATTTTAATCGGAGTTATTACTTTAACTACCATTAATAGCAAGAAAAATATAAGCAAAAGTAATGAAGTTCAGATAAAGAGTACTAGAGAAAATGTTAAAGCTGTGAAAGTTTCTAAAATTAAGCTTGTGGGATTAGGTGATTCTTTAACGTACGGAGTTGGTGACCAAACTAATAAAGGTGGATATATACATCTTATTAAAGAAAAAATAGAAAAGAAAGAATCTATAGACGTGATTACCAAAAATTATGGTAAGACTGGGGATAGAAGTGATCAAATATTAGCGAGACTTTTAACCAAGAAGAATATTCAAAAAGATATCAAGAATGCTAATGTGATTACAATGACAGTTGGTGGTAATGATCTAATGCAAGTTATGGAGAAAAATTTTTCTTCAATGGCAGATGATAAGATGCAACCAGTTGTAGAAAAATCGGCAAAGAATTATCAAAGTAATTTACAAAATTTAATAGGAAAAGTTAGAAGTTTAAACAAGAAAGCACCAATTTTTTTATTTAGTGTATATAATCCATTTTATGTATATTTTCCTAATATTACGCAGATGCAAGATTATACTAATAAATGGAACAAAATTGCTAGACAAGTTACTTTGGAAGAAAACAAAGTATATTTTATTGACATAAACAAACAACTTTCAATGGGGCAATATGTAAATTTACCTAAAGAAGATTTGGTGAAAAAATCAGAAACAGATTTAGATAAAAAATCAGGTAAACAATTAGAAAATATTTTATCAAATACAAAAGAAAAGAATGACTATTTATCTGAAGATGATCATTTTCATCCTAATTTAAAAGGATATAAGTATATGACAAATAAGTTATTTGATGAAATGAATAGACATAAAAATACATGGTTGGTGAAATAATAGAATGGAAGAGAAAAAAGTAAATTATTGGAAATGGGCTTTTTTTGTATTAGTGGGAATTTTATTTATAAGTGGTTGTTATCTTGCAACAAAAGTAACTTCACAAACAAAAGAGCAAACTAATATAGCTAAAGTTTCAGATAAGAATTCTAAGCAAAAGTATACAAGTGTTGATGTTACATTGGATAAGAAACAAGCTAATGCAACAATCAATTATTATCTACGAAAAAATCAGAAAAAAGGTAAGATCAAATATCGTTTTTTGGTAGATAAATCTGCAATCATGATGGGAACAACTAAGATTTTAGGGAAAAATGTGTCATTTACATTATATACAAAACCTACCTTAGATAAGAATGGAAATATTTTATTAAAAGTTAAATCAGTGGCCATTGGTTCATTAAACGCTCCAGCTGGATTTATATTGAAATATGTGAAAAATAATTACGACTTAGGGAAAGTGGCGATTATTGATCCAAAAGCAAAAACTATAACTTTAGATTTAAATCAATTAACTAAGAAACAAGATATTTTAGTTAAGGGTACTAAGTTGGACTTGGTGAATGATGAATTTAAATTTAATGTAAAAGTTCCGTTGAAATGAGAGGTATTTTTATGAGTAAGAGACAAAGTTTTTATCAATTTCTAATGACTGAAAGAAATCCAGATAGTACAGATGAAATTGCACAATTTGCTAATAATGCATTTTATGATCAAAGCTTTCCAAAACAAGCAGATGACTATGATTCATTATCGCAATATTTGGAATTGAATGGAACATATTTACCAAGTATGGTAATTTTTGATAATGCTTGGATTAAGTATGAAGAATTTATGAGTTAGAGAAAAAGTATGTTAATATGAATTAGACTAGTATTTTAATGAAAGGACATGATATATAATGGCGATTATACAATGGTTTCCTGGACATATGGCGAAAGCTTTACGTCAGGTAAAAGAAAACTTAAAATCTGTAGATATCGTACTTGAATTGGTAGATGCACGACTACCAGAATCATCGCGTAATCCACAATTAGCTGAAGTTTTACAAGATAAACCTAGTATTATTGTATTAACTAAAATGGATTTAGCTGATCCTGCTGAAACAAAAAAATGGATTAACTATTATGAAAGTATGGGACAACCTGCAATAGCTGTTAATAGTAACAGTGGTAATTTGAAGATAATTGAAAAGAAGATTAAGGAAATTCTTGCAGATAAGCTTCAAAGCAGAAAAGAAAAGGGAATTCAAAACCAAAAATTACGTGCGATGTGTATTGGGATTCCTAATGTTGGCAAGTCAACTTTATTAAATCACCTAGTAAAAAAGAATGTTGCACAAACTGGTAATCGTCCAGGGGTTACTAAGGCTCAACAATGGCTTAAAGCTGGAAAAGATTTACAATTATTAGATACACCAGGAATATTATGGCCTAAATTTGAGGATCCTTTAGTAGGGAAAAAATTAGCATTAACTGGTGCCATAAAAGATACATTATATGCAAAAGATGATGTTGCTTTATATGCGGTAGAACATTTTATCCATACAAATCCAGATGCGCTTGCTCAAAGATATAGATTAACACAATCAGAAATAGAAGATACAACTGTTGAAACTTTATTAGCTATTACAAGAAACATGGGATTTAAAGAAGACTATGATAGAGCTAGCGAAAGATTAATTTTTGAAATTCGTAAGGGTAAATTGGGCAGATATACTTTGGATAAGACGCCAGTAGATGCTAGTCCGGAAAATTAGAGGAAGTAAATGGAAAAGTTAACAATAGCTCAAATAAAAAAGATGCTAACTGAAGAAATTTCGAGTGAGCAATTAGCAGAATTGAAGTTAGATGAGCGTAAAGGCGTTCAATTAGCAATTAAATCTTATGAAAAAAGATTAAAGAAAATTGAAAATGAAAAATTAGAATTTCAAAATAGATTGAAAATTGAGCGTGATTTATGGGATAAGGGTATCGAATATATCGCTGGTGTGGATGAAGTTGGTCGAGGTCCGTTAGCAGGTCCCGTTGTAACTGCAGCGGTTATTTTACCACATGATTTTGATGTTTTTGAAGTTAACGATTCAAAGCAATTAAGTGAAAAAAAGCGAGAAGAATTATATAAAAAAATATTAGAAAAAGCAGTTGCTGTAAGTGTAGGCTTATCTGATAATAATTTAATTGATGAAGTAAATATCTATGAAGCTACACGTTTAGCAATGAAACAAGCGATAGAAAGTTTAAACATTACACCACAAAAAATAATTGTTGATGCAATGACAATTGATACAAAAATTCCTCAATTACGGTTAATAAAGGGCGATGCTAAAAGTGCATCTGTTGCTGCCGCAAGCATTGTTGCTAAAGTTACCAGAGATCATTTGATGCAATTTTACGCACGTATTTATCCAGGATATGGTTTTGAAAAGAATGATGGTTATGGAACTAAACAACATTTGGAGGGCCTTGAAAATAAAGGAGTTACTCCAATTCACAGACAAAGTTTTGAACCAGTCAAAAAAATCTTATTAAAATAATACAAAGAAAACCTTATTTCTACGTATCTTATTAGATAGATTGTAGCAGAAATGAGGTTTTTTTATGGAATTAAGAGATTTTTTAATAAGAGCACATATTTGTAGTCAATACTATGGTGGTTCGGTAAAAAACGTAGCATATTTTATGAATGAAATACAAAAATTACCTACAGAAGAAGAATTTATCAAACTATTGAAACTTAGTGAAAAGAAAATTGGAAAGTATATGGCTTATTTTCTTAGTGATGGTTTAACTAAAGAAGTAGAAGAAAATAAAAATTATGGTGGAATATGTACAATTTTTGATGAAGATTACCCAGTTTTATTAAAAGAAATATATAATCCACCGCTAGTATTTTTTTATAATGGAAATTTTTCACTTTTGAATGCTCCTACATTAGCGATTGTTGGAGCAAGAAAGCATTCACCATATGCGAAAGAAGTATTAAAAAAGTTACTACCAGATGTTTTAGGTGAAGGTATTGCAACAGTTAGTGGTTTAGCGAAGGGAATAGATAGTCTGGCACATAAGATAACATTATCAGAGAAAGGAAAAACGATAGGTGTCATAGGAACAGGGCTAGATAGGACATATCCACGCGAAAATTTTGAGCTACAAGCCAATATGGAAAAGGAAGGGATAGTTTTAAGTGAATATGCATTGGGACAAAAGCCTTTACGTTTTCATTTTCCAGCTCGAAATAGGATAATTTCAGGGTTATGCCAATCATTACTAGTTGTTGAAGCTAGAAGACAAAGTGGCAGCTTAATAACTGCTAATATGGCATTACAAGAAAATCGAAATGTCTTAGCAGTTCCGGGAAATATTAACTCAATATTATCAAAAGGATGTAATGAATTAATTTCGGAAGGAGCCAAACCAATTTTAGAAGCAAAGGATATTTTAGAGGAATTTAAAATATAGCTAGGATATGGTTTCTGAAATAATTCCGCTTGCATAATTTGAATATCTAGTATAGGATAATATTTGAATTTTTAAGCAGAGGAAGTATGAGCTTAATTTTAAAGATGACATTTTAGCTTAGTAATGTTAAAGTTATCTTGGTTAAAAAATTTTGAATAAGTTAATTAATGACAAAGGAGCTGGGTTAATGCCTACTACTCAGAAACCAAAGAAAAAGACAACGAAAAGAACACGAAAGAAAAATTTAGTAATAGTAGAATCGCCTTCCAAAGCGAAAACAATTGAAAAGTATTTAGGGTCAAATTATAAAGTTATGGCTAGTTTAGGTCATATTCGAGATTTACCTAAAAGTAAGATGGGGATTGATGTTGAGAATGGATATGAACCACATTATATCTCTATTCGTGGTAAAGGCGATGTTATAAAAGAACTTAGAAAAGAAGCAAAAAAAGCAAGCCATGTTTATCTAGCAGCCGATCCGGACCGTGAAGGAGAAGCTATTGCTTGGCATTTATCATATCTTTTAGGATTGAACCCAGAAGATAAAAATCGCGTTGTGTTTAATGAAATAACCAAGGATGCTGTAAAGAATGCATTTAAATCACCACGTTCAATTGATATGAATTTGGTAGATGCACAACAAGCTAGACGTGTGTTAGATAGGCTTGTAGGTTACTCGATCTCACCATTATTATGGTCAAAGATAAAGAAGGGTCTTTCTGCTGGACGTGTACAATCAATAGCATTAAACTTAATTATCCAACGTGAAAAAGAAATTCGAGACTTTAAACCTGAAGAATATTGGACAATTGATGCTAAGTTTAAAAAAGGTAGAACTAAATTTGAAGCTGACTTCTGGGGTGTAGATAACAAGAAGAAAAAGTTATCTAACGAAAAAGATGTTAAAGAGGTCATTGGAAAGATTGATAAAGATAAACCTTTCAACGTTATCAATATTGAACAAAAAGAACGTAAAAGAATGCCACCATTACCTTTTACAACTTCAACAATGCAACAAACTGCTAACAATAATTTGAAGTTTAGAACTCAAAAAACAATGATGGTTGCACAACAATTATATGAAGGTATTAATATTGGACGAGGTGGAGCTGTAGGTTTAATTACTTACATGCGTACTGACTCTACTCGAATTTCGAGTGTTGCTAAGCATGAAGCAGCTGTCTTTTTACATGAAAATTATGGTGAAGAATATGCTGCTTCTAAACCACGTCAAGGTAAATTATCTGAAAATGCACAGGATGCTCACGAAGCTATTCGACCATCATCAGTTGAACGTACACCTGAAAAGATGGCTAAATATTTAGATAAGGATCAATTGAAATTATATACATTAATTTGGTCAAGATTCGTGGCAAGTCAGATGACACCGGCTGTTTTTGATACTATGCGTGTAGATATAGAACAAAATGGAGTTCAATATCGTGCAAATGGTTCTAAGATGAAATTTCCTGGATTTATTAAGGTATATAAAGCAGCAACAAGTAAAGATAACTTATTACCAGAATTGAAGGTTGGCGATGAGGTTGACATGGTTCAAAATCAACCAAATCAACATTTTACTTTACCACCAGCTCGCTATTCTGAAGCTACTTTAATTCGTACTTTAGAAGAAAATGGTGTAGGTCGACCATCTACTTATGCACCTACTTTAAGTACAATTCAAAAGCGTTATTACGTGAAGTTAGTCTCACGTAAGTTTGAACCAACTGAACTAGGTGAAATTGTTAATTCCATGATTGAAGAATGTTTCCCTGATATTTTAAATGTTGATTTTACAGCTCACTTGGAAGATCAATTAGATGATGTTGAAGAAGGAAAAGAAGAATGGGTTAGAATTATAGACGAATTCTATCAACCTTTCTCTAAGGAAGTTGACAATGCTCAAGTAAAGATGGATAAGATTAAGATCAAAGATGAGCCAGCAGGAATTGATTGTGAAATCTGTGGGGCTCCAATGGTCATTAAATTAGGTCGTTATGGTAAATTCTATGCCTGCAGTCGTTTCCCAGATTGTCGAAATACTAAGGCGATAGTTAAGGAAATAGGTGTAGTTTGCCCTAAATGTCATAAAGGTCAAATTATCGAACGCAAATCTAAGAAAAATAGAGTCTTCTATGGTTGCTCATTGTACCCAGATTGTGACTTTGTTTCTTGGGATAAACCAATTGGACGTGATTGTCCAAAATGCAGGCATTACTTAGTAGAAAAGAAAACTAAGAAGGGTATGCAAGTTAAATGTAGTAATTGTGATTATGAAGAAGCAATACAAAATAATTAAAAGGCATTAAGGAGATGAAAATATGACAGCAAGTGTAAATGTTATCGGTGCTGGTCTTGCAGGAAGTGAAGCTGCATGGCAAATTGCAAATCAAGGAGTTAAGGTAAGATTATATGAAATGAGACCACAAAAATTAACTCCAGCACATCATACTGAAAATTTCGCAGAATTAGTATGTACCAATTCTTTAAGAGCAAATCGTTTAACCAATGCTGCTGGTTTGCTTAAAGAAGAAATGCGAACTTTCAATTCTATTATTATGGAGTCTGCAGACAAGCATTCTGTACCAGCTGGTGGTGCGCTTGCTGTTGACCGTGAAACTTTTTCGAAAGAAGTAACAGAAAAGTTACACAATCATCCAAATGTTGAGATTATAAATGAAGAAATTGATGAAATACCAGAGGGATTAACTGTAATTGCTACAGGTCCACTTACATCTGATGCTTTAGCTAAGGATATTACTAAATTTACTGGTAGCGATGGATTGTTCTTCTTCGATGCTGCTGCTCCTATTTTAGAAAAATCTTCTTTAGATATGGATAAAGTTTATTTGAAGTCTCGTTATGATAAGGGCGAAGCTGCTTATCTAAATGCACCTATGACTAAGGATGAATTTTATAATTTTTACAATGAGTTAATTAAAGCAGAAACAGCAGAATTACATGACTTCGAAGACGATAAATTCTTTGAAGGATGTATGCCAATTGAAGAAATTGCTTCTCGTGGTGCACAAACGATGTTGTATGGTCCTTTAAAGCCAGTTGGATTAGAGGATCCACGAACAGGAAAAGAACCTTTTGCAGTAGTTCAATTGCGTCAAGATAACGCTGCTGGAGATCTATACAATATTGTTGGTTTCCAAACTCATTTGAAATGGGGCGAACAAAAGAGGGTATTTTCTATGATTCCAGGTTTAGAAAATGCACGTTTTGTAAGATATGGTGTAATGCATCGCAACACATTCTTATGTTCTCCAGAAGTTATGCAAGCAACATATCAAACAAAGAAACGCCCAGATTTGTTCTTCGCTGGTCAAATGACAGGTGTAGAAGGTTATGTTGAAAGTGCTGCTAGTGGATTATATGCAGGCTTGAATGCTGCTAGAATTGCTCAAGGAAAAGATCCAGTTATTTTTCCTGAAGAAACGATGATGGGAGCAATGGCTCACTATATTACACATGCCTCTGTGAAGAATTTCCAACCTATTAATGCAAACTTTGGAATTGTACCAAAATTACAAGAGAGAATTAGAAATAAACAAGAACGTAATTTGAAAATTTCGGAGAGAGCCATTGATAGGATCAAGAAATTTAAAAATTTAAATTTCGATTAATTTATTAAGCTATTAGATGATAAGTCTAATGGCTTTTTTATTGTATTAATATCATATACCTAAATTAATTTAAATGTTTAAGAATAATCAAGAAAAGCCCTATACAATAGCATTCTTAACAAAATAGCTTGTAAATATTTATGAATGATTAAGGATAGTACAGACTGTCAAACAGACTACTAACAGACTATTAGCAACCCGTTTAAATATCAATGTAACATGAATATATATATTAGGTGTTGGCATCCGTCCAATGCTTTTTTTAGTTATGCTATAATATTATTATTCAGGTCTAAATCAAGAATAATAATCTCTAGCTTGCTACTGGATACGGTGGCAAGTTTTTTTATTGTCTGAATGTAATTACACTAGATACATGTAAAACGTCTGTATGGTGCTTTATTTTAGATATTAAAAAGGGTCTAAAATTGCGTATTATTGCGTCTACTAAATCAATGTATTACTTGATGTAATAGCCTTCTAACTCCTGTATAGAAAAGCATTTTTTATTTAACAACCATCGCAAAAATATAGTAAAGTCATCGCAATTCAAACAAACTCTATAAATGCTATTATTCCAGTAATTACAGTCATTCCATCGCAATTAAAAAAGGTGCAAATACTTCACTTTTCTTCACGTTTTTCGGTGTGTAATTTTAGTCTGTTTGGTTACCTGTGGATAACTTTTTGATTGTGCATAAGTGTTATAAACGTTGATATTATAATGTTTTCGATGTGTAAGAATGGTCTAAGCTCCTGTATTGTAAACTTTTGTAAACTGGATTAATTAGACAATCTAAATTAGCTTAATCACTCTAAAGACTGATATATCAAGTAATACAACTGTTTTAATATTCCTAAATTGTCCAATTTTGTCCAACTACTAGGGGTTCACAATTCTAAAAAAGTTTCTGTATTGTGAACTTGGTAAATCGAATAATTTAAAATAGTAAAATAGCCGTATTGACTGTTATATCAATCATACAAGCACTTTTAAAATCTCTCAAAACTCCGATTTTCTCCGATTATTTAAATTCACAATTCTAAAACGTGCATAGATTCCGGCATATACTCCAGTCGGTGCGATGCTCTAAGCGTTGATATGGTGCATGTTTTAGGATGCAAACAATCAGACAAGCCCCCCTATGTTAAAATTTTCAGAATTGCACTTTTTTATAAAGTAATTCCTATGTGTGCGCTCCTCCAGTGGCAAACAGTGGGCGGGGGTATTTCAATAATTATGTAACTATGGTTTAAATTCTGATAGGTATTAGCTCGTTTAATTGTGATTGAGTGTAATTATATTAGAATTGGTAAAACGTCTTAGAATGGTGTTTATTTGCTAAATATGGTATACTTTAATTATTCAAGGATATTAAACAGACTCCTTTTACACTTAATAAATCTTATTTTATCTTTAGTCATTGAGCTACGTTACAACGTGGCTTTTTTATTTTGTTTTGAATTGCTACGATTCTTATTAGTGGCGTCTGTCATGTTGATTCTAAGCGTCTGTAATTCCAGTAAGCTATGTAATTGTATTAACTGATGTAATAACAACGTATCTAATTAATTATGTCTAGCTTGCTAAAGCTATCTAAGCAAATAAAAAACACTGGTATTTTTCCAGTGCTTTATTTATATACAATTAAATCTATATCAGTAAGCCTTTTTAATTTCTGTGCAAACTCCAAGCATCCTAAATTTAGTAATTCGTACATTCTAGTATGTCCATACCCTGAAATTTGTTCTATTTGCCAATAATAAAGTTTTTTAATAAATCTTGCTTTAAATATCGTTTTCTTGATGTCATCCAGTGAATTAATACAATCATCAATGATTCTTAAATATTCTTTAGCATGTAATTGCTTGATTGCTTTAGATTCAATAGAATTACTTTGCGATGTCTGAACTTTGATATTATCATAGCTAACTGACTGTAAAGGGCTTGTATTAGCTAGATACTTTAATTGTTGATACTGATTTTCTATAAAGTTAGTTACTTTAATTCTGGTTTTGCTTAGGTCAATTTCTCTATTATCGTTATTGTCTAATAAGTCTGACAATTGCATCAAGTCCACACATACCACACCTTTATTATTATTTTTCAAGACTAAATCAAGGCTAGTATTATTTAAGATTGTACACGTCCACAATGCTAATATACTGTAAATTGATTAATTCCATCATTAATTTTCTGAACTCTTGTTCTTGTTCAAGTGGCATATATTCAGACTTAAATTTTCCTTGCTGGATTAAATCAATAGCATCTTGAGCCTGTTTGTTGTAATGCTCTACTTGTTTTTCTAATCTAGCTTTTTTAGTTCTCATCGCTTTTAATTCATTTTCTAAATCTCTAATATCATCTTTGGTCTTGTGTAACTCAATAACTTTTTTCATTCCAGTAATTAAACCATCAAAATATTTTTGTTCATTCATGTTAAATCCTCCAGTAAATTAATTCTAATTAATATAAATAGTGCTTTTTAGGTGTAAATTGTTGCTTTGTCGCTAAATGTTGCCGGCTGTAACCATTGATATATCAACGATAGCAACATAAGCAACTAAAGCAACAATTATTTTGAGTCTTTTATTATATTAAAAAATATGTTACATACTCATGTTATATATTTTCTACTATTATATATATAGTATTTATGTTGCTTTGTTGCTTTGTTGGTTTATACCCTTTAAACCTTGATATAATAATATTTTTCTTGGCAACAATTAAGGCAACAATATTTTTAAATGTTGCTTTTTTATTCTGTTTTTTGGTCTGGTTCATCCGGTTTCTCAAATAGTGGTTGTTTCTTTTGAATTTCAACTTTTACACGATATTTATAATTGATGTCATATTGTTCAAGTAACTTTTCATCGTCTATATTCCAGTAGGTCAATGGTGCTAAATTATTACGGCTATATGTGTACCCTTTAGCCTCTAACAGTGGTCTAATCCGTCTTGTGAAAGTCTGTTGTTTCATCTTCTGCGGGTTGTTTTCATAGTCTGATGTTGCTTGAAAGTGTTTAAATAAAAATACTATTGGCAATCTTTGACTTTTTAACTCGTCTATATGTTCATTTACATAATATGCTACCGGGTCATTAGCTATTTTTAATTCTTTGATTTCTTGCCTACTCTCTTCGGTGTCTGTCATAAAATCAAAATCCATCACAATTACTTTTGATAATATCCACTCTAACAATCTTTTATCTTTGATGTATTTTTCTTTAATATCTTTGTTGGCGGTCTTGTCGTTGTATTGGTGGTTGAATTTTATTATTTTGATACGCCTTAATAGTGCATCGCTATCATCTTTAAAACGTGGCAAGCCATTCATTGACTGAACTATGAAACAATTAAACTGAGTAGAAAAGGGCGGTTGTCCTTTTGGATTAATTAAAACAGTTTCTCCTGTTGCTACTCTTTTAAAGTTCTCGCTTGTCTTATTGTAGTCATTTGGGTTGTTGTCATCTCCAATAATTAACTTAACGCCTTGAGCATTTGCAAGTTTAAAATCTTCTTCAAACTCTTTTAATTTCAATGGTGCATGGTTATCAATTCCTACTAGATTCTCTAGCAATCTTTCAAATGTGCTTTTTCCTGTTCGTCCTTGTCCGTTATCAACTAAGAATATAGCAACGTCCGGCGTTAAGTTTGGATTGATTGAACAAGCTAACGATTGCCATAATAGAGTCTCTTTGTCTTTGTCATTTTCTGCGATGTCTTTAAACCATTCAGACAAACTCCAGCCTTTAAAATTTGGCTCTTGTGCGTCTGGGTTGTAGTTAGTTGATATTTTGGATGTGAATATATATCTAGGGTTGTAAGGCTCTAATTTCTTTGTTTTCTTGTTAAATACACCATTACCAACAATGATTAAATTACTATCATCGCTAGGGCGTTTTCTTTGTGCCTCCAGTCTTAAATATTCCATTGTTTCACGCCGTTGTTTAATACTGGTGCTACGTTCTACCGCTATAATTAACTTCTGAATGTTAGTAACATTATATTTATATATACCAGCATCCAAGTCATAATATGCAAGATTAGCCTTTTCAAAATCTTTTTCTTTCTTTCCAATAACGGCAAAAATAACATATCTTTTTAAGATGTCTGCTATTGTTCTAGGTGGTACGTGTTGTATACGTTCTTCCCCGTTTTTTAAGACTTTTACATGTTCATCCCTCCAACTTTGACCTTGTTCTTTTAATATGCTAAATAACTGATTCATGGTAACGGGCTTTTGTTTTTTGTTTTCCATTTGTTCGGTGGCTTTATCCATTAAATCAAATAAACTTTTATTAGTGCTTTCATCGCTTGCCATTCTCTCAACTCCTCAATCACTCATTAATAAATCTTTTAAGTATACTTTCAGCTACGGCATCCAGTTCCTTACTGGGTAAGGGTGGTTGTACATAATTATCATTAATCAACTGTAGTAAACTATAAGCATTCTTAGGACTTGCTCCAGCTCTTAAAAGCTTTCCGAATATTGACGCTATCCAGTTGTTACGATTGCCGGCATCCACGCCGTTTACTATCTCATCAATTAAATAGCCGGTGTAGTATCTTCTGTATGGTGTGGGGTTGTCTTGCATCCTATCGCTTGGCATCGCTCTATTATCCAGTGCTTTAATTATCCAGTTTGGCGCTTGTGGTATATCGTTCAATGTTGCACCATTCAGAACTCTGTAATTATTACTTGGCGATGTAACTACAAAATCACTGAGTAAATCTACACCATCTATAAATTTTGTTTTTCTGGTTGCTGGTATACCATCGCTTTTATAATAAAAATGTAGTCCCCCTGATTGAGTACGCTCTACATAATCAGAAGGCAAGTTATAACCTAGATTACTAAGGCTTTGTAATGGTGCTTGTAAATCGTTGTTATGGTTGTCTATATCAACAACAATCAAGTTACTTTTAGCAAGATTCAAGCCAATATTTATATTAGGTTCATCCATAAACCACCTTTTTATTAGTGCGATGTCTTGTGTTGCTTTTAAGTAACTATAATCTCTAATAGGTTGTTTTCCATTCGGCACAATAGGATATACATATAAACCAGCTTGTACCATCTCAATTACTTGGTTTAGTTTGTTCATGTTATCAGTCCTTTATGTGTTTAATATCGTATTTTAATAAATCAATGAATTTTGGCTTGATGTTGTCGCTTTGTTCCTTGATACTTGCTTGAATGTCAGCAAGGTTATATTCTTTTATTTCATCTTCTGAAAAATGTTTGAATTGCTTAAGAATATATCTTGATAATTTCCACAATGTAATTAAATTCTGTTGATGTAATTCAAGTAATAGATTATAGCTAGTGGCTTTAATATCATGATTATCTTTTATTTGGTTTATCTGAAAAGTCGGTGTATTAAGTTGTTCCAGTCGTTCAATTTCTCGCTCTTGCTGGTCTATATCATTGCTTATCTTATCCAGTGTTTTCACGTTGTCGGCTAGTATTCTTTTAATCTCGATAAAGTTATTTAAATCATTCAATAATTTTGTGTGTTTTTTCATTGCTTGCATCCTGTACGCCTCCTAATCGTCTAAATCTACAAGCTATTACTTAAGTTGTTAATATCATCAATAGAATTACTTAAGCTATCCAATACATGCGTTAAGGTTTCATTCATGAAATAAGCCTTTGCATCATCGCTATTACTGATTAAGACTAAAGCCATTAACTTTACTAAGGCTTGGATGTTCTCGGCGATGTCTGTTAATTGTCTAGCTACTTTGATGTTATAATCATGGTTTTCTATCTGTTTTTTAAATTCAATCAGTTTTTTTATTAATTCTGTTTGACGGTCTAAATCGTTGTAAATCTCGTTATTATTTCCGTCGTGGTTGTGTTCTCTAATATCCTTGATTCCGTCAATTAAGCCATCAATAATATAATTTAATTCCATGTCTTTAAGTCCTCCAGTATGCTATAATATAAATAAAGTTGCTTTGTGTGGTGCGTGTTTCAAGTGAGCAACATTAAATTATTAAATTAAAATTTCTCTAGTTGAGTTAGGTATTTATTTACCTAACTTTTTTTATTTCTATCAGTCAAAAAAAGTACCGTCCTTAATCGCTCTAACTATTCCATGTAATATATATCCAGCTAATACAGACAAGGCTATTAATGTAATGTACTGGATCAAATTAAGTGTGTATATTGGCATCACTAGCATCTCCATTCTTTTAAGTTATCTTTTAATTTGTTTACCACGTTTAGCTCTTCTCTTGCTTGCGCTCTAATTGGTGCGATACATGCTATTAAGTCAGTTTCTGAACGTATGAAATAATAGCCTGCATTTGTGGCGTGTCTGATACTTCCAATAGGTACACTATAAGTAAATCTTAGGTTATTAATTCCATCTCTTATCATGCGTTCACTTAATCCAGTAGCATTTTTAAGGTCTTTTGTTTTAACTGGATGCTCTAAAGTAGCACCTTTTACCATGCTAAAAATGGTTATTAACTCATCGCTTGCCGGTATTCCATTAATCAATATCATTTGGCATCATCCTTTATAATTTCATTGCTAAAATTGTATAAGTCGTGTGATATTTGCTTAGCATAATCAACTAGAAAATAAAGGTGGTCTAGCTCGTTACCTTTGCTTATATCTGAATTATTGATATTAGTTAGCATTAACTCAGTAACGTTGTCTAATTGGTTTGTAAAGTTTGTTAATTTGTCCGCGATGTCATACATGTCTGTCTTTTTCATTGTCCTAATTCCTTTCATCTTTCATGATTTTTCATAAAGTCAATATAGCTTTGCTTTCCGTATCTATCAGTATTTAAAGCCTTTGAAACTGGTAAACCTTTAGCTCTTAGCTTGTTTACTGTTGCTACACTTTCGCCTATCCACTTGGCAAAGTCTTTTTGTTTTAAGTAAGGGGCTTGCTCCTGTTGAATACGTTCATCAATCAAGTTATTAACTAGGTCAATACTGAATTTATCTAGTAAATCTTGCTTGAGTTCCTTAAATTGTGCATCCGTCAAGTAAACTTTAATTATTGGCGATGTCATGGATTCCATTTTTAAAGCTCCTCTCTATGTCGATATTTAAGCGGGTTGTTGGTGTGGTTTAGCATTTTCAAAATGCTTTAATTACTGTATTTCTGATAGATAACTTTAGAAACGTGTAAATTATCCAGTTGTAAAGTCTCTTTAGTTATGATTAGTTTGATTGTTGCATTTAATATTTCTTCACGTTTTGCAAGTTGTTCAGTAGTTAAATCTTTCTTGCTTGGTGTTTTATCCAATTTGTAGAACAATTTCAGTGCTTTATTAGTGATTTTATTAGCTTTAATGTAATGTGCTTTAGTTGGTTTAGTTAGTCCATCTTTTAACTGTTGCATCGCTTTTCTTTGATGCTCTTTATCCAGCATTTTGAAAGCTTGGTATTGCTCTAATCCTTGAGCTTGTCTCATCTTCTGAATAGTTGTATATATCCAGTCTTGAAAAGCCTTTGCTTGTGGCTTGTTACTTCTCATGATTGCTTTATATATTCCTAATTCTGTTAATGTTAGATAATTACGATTGTTAAAATTTTCAATCCGTCCGCCGTTTTGGTGGTCTTCTTGAATTTTTGATATATCTTCATTGTTTGGCTTGTAACTATCTTGATACTTTCTTTCTATTCGTTTTAACATTTTGTTAGCGTCTGAATACTCTAAGGCGTCCGCGATGTCTTTAGCTATTGCTTGCCATTCGTTGCCGTTGCTTACAAATCTAATATCATGGTTTAACCATCTTTCAACTTTAATCATGGTCTTTTTCCTCCTGTTTTTTCTTCATTGAGTGAGCTAACTCAGCAATATTTTTTAATTCGTTTTTAAGCTCTTGTAAATCCTTGATGTCCTTTAATTTGTCTAATCTTTGATGTAAGTAATTAATATCTCGGTCATCGCTTGGCTTTATTTCATCGCTTGGCGCTTTTCCTTTACTAAAAGTTGGCTTTAAATTGCTATCGTATTTTAATTTTTTAAATGTTGTCATGTTTCCAGTCCTCCAGTTATTTCTTAATCAATAAATCATTAGGTGTTATGTTCAATTCATCGCACAATTTTTTTAATGTGGTAAAACTGATTGATGTTGATTGTTCATAATAAATTTTGGTTAATGCACTTCGTGAAATTCCTGTATTTCTTGAAATTTCTGATATTGTTTTTCTTTGGCGTCCTAAAATTTCAGAAAAGTTATTTCCCATTGTTTTCACTCCTGTATATATATTTTTGTCTTTATATTGTAGTTTATCCACTACAAATTGACGTTTACATTATAAACACAAAAATTATTTAAAAGCAACAAAAAAACGCCCTTTATTTACAAATTGACGTTTTAACGCTACAATATAAATATAAAAAAGGCGGTGTAATTATGATTAGATACAATTTAAATAAATTGTTAGGCGAAAGAAATTTAAAAATAAGTAAAGTATTTGTTGATACTGGTATATCAAGGTCAACATTAACAAAGATTGTTAATAATCAAAGTAGCATGGTACAAACTGAAACTATTGATAAACTATGTCAGTATTTAAAAGTTAGTCCATCAGAATTTTTTGAATATATTCCAATTGAAATTGATGTAAATACTTTCTTGAATGAATTTAATGGATTCGGTGAGTTAGGTTTAGATTTGATAATAAAAATAAAGGATACTTTCCACAATATAGAAAAAGAATTTGTATACACGATAAATGAAAACAAAAAAGGTGAAGATAATATTTTTGTAAGTAATGAATGGTATTCAAATAATTTAAATCAAAGTATTAAGGTATTAGAAATAAATTTTCCTGTTGATTTCAAAGACTTTGTAACTGAAATAACTAATAATAATTATGGTTTTTCTAACGATGTATACGAAAAAATAAAAGACAATATAAAAGAAACTATAAAAAACGAAACAGACGTTTTTTCTAAAGTTGATGAAATAAAAATAAAATAACCAGTTCTTTCAAAACTAAATAACAGCATCCACTTTTGGCGGGTGCTAAGCCATCTTTTTAAGCCTGTACAATCTGTAAAAGTTAAGTTTTGATAAGTTCTAACCTTAGTAATTCTTAGCATTCTACCAGTATCTACCAGTAAAAAATGTAAGGTTTTGTCAGGTTTTTATGTTAGCATTTGTTAGCATCTAACCAAGTTTTACCAAGTAATTAATTTCCATCGCTCCAACTCTTGCATCGCTTGCAATCATCTATATAACGGCTTTTGAGCTTATTTTTTTATTCTGAAAAATCCAGTTAAAACGGAAATTTTAGGAAATAATTACAATGTTCAATTATATTCATTCTCTATATTGATATTTAAGCGGGTTGTTAATTTGAATATAAAAGGATGAATAAACATGACTAAGATAATAAGATACACAAATAAGGATAATGAAACACTTTATAGATTCCGTTACTATGCTGGATTAGATGAGTTGACTGGTAAGCAACGTTATATTAGGCGTCAAGGGTTTACAAGTGAAAAGGCTGCAAAAGATGAATTATTAAAGATTGAGTATTTAGTTTCTACTAACCAATATTTTAAGAGTGTTAAAAGTGGTAAGTTTGGCGATGTCCTAGATGAATGGTTAGCATTGCATAAAGAAACGGTTAAGGCGTCAACGTTAGTACGTGAAAACAGTTATATTACTAATCATATTAAGCCTTATTTTAAGAATATGTATGTAGATAAAATCACGCTGCGACAATGTCAAGACTTTACTAATAAGGCTTTTGCTGCTGCTCCTGCTGCATACGCTCAAATTATAGGCATTGTAAAAAGCGTCCTTGATTATGCGTTAAGGCTTGGTATGATTGAAAGTAACCCAATGTTATATGTGATTAAACCTAAGAAACAAGCTAGCATATCAGACAAGCACGACAATTTTTATAATAAAGATGAATTAAAAAGATTCCTTGCTGCTGCTAAGAATACAAGCTTAAAAAAGTATGCTATCTTTCGGCTGCTTGCTTTTTCTGGTATGCGTATAGGTGAGTGCTTGGCTCTAACGTGGCATGACTTAGATTACAAGAATAATACCATCGCTATTAATAAGACACTTGCAAGAATAAAAGATAAATTAGTAATTCAAACGCCTAAGACTAAGACAAGTAATAGAGTAATAAGCCTTGATGTTGAAACAATTCAAGTATTAAAGATGTGGCAACTTGAGCAAAGAAAACAATTATTAAAGCTAGGTATTAACTCAATGAATAAGCAGCAATTAATTTTTAGTAATCGTGAAAATAAATATATCAATTCTGATATGATTAGAAAAGCAATTAAAGCCATAGCAAAAAAAGCCGGCATCCATCCAATAACTACTCACGGTTTCCGGCATACTCACGCTACTTTATTATTTGCTTCTGGTATGGATATTAAGCAAGTACAAGCTAGATTAGGTCATAGCAACGTACAAACAACACTTAATATATATACTCATGCTATCCAAGATAAACAAGACAAAATAGGCGATGAATTTGCTAAATATATCAATTTGAAATAATAGACTATAAGACAGACTGTCAAGGCTTGAGTAAGTGCAAAAGATTGCTATATTAAGGCATTTTATTCCTAGTATTATATAAATATCATATATAATATAAAAGAATTCGGTTACGGTAATTTATTTAATAAAAAGAGGATGACAAAAGCAAATGTTAGAAACATTGAATAATTTTTTCACTATTTTTGGTGCCAGCATCATAGTACCAATAATAATTTTCATTATTGCTCTATTTTTACATGTTAAATTTTCCAAATCTATAATGAGTGCTTTTTATGCAGGTGTTGGCTTAACAGGGTTCAACTGGGTTATTGCTGAATTCACACCAATTGTAACCAAGATTGTAAGGCAAATGGTCAATAATACTGGAATTAAGTTACCAGTGGTCGATATAGGATGGCAAGCTGGCTCTTTAGCAAGTTTTGGCTCATCTGTAGGAATAACTTTCTTTGTATTTGGCTTAATTTTTGAATTAATTATTTTTGCGTTGGGTATCACTAAGGTTTTTATGGCATCTAATTTATGGAATAATTTTGGATTTATGATTTGGGGAACTTTAGCTTACTATGTAACTCACAATTTTTGGTTATCATTAAGCCTATCTTTTTTCATGTTACTGTATACTTTGGTAATTGCAGAAATTCAAGCTGATAGATGGTCGGAATATTTTGAAATAAAGAATGCAACAGTAGCTTCATTGCATAACATAGAACAGACTATTCCTGCAATTTTGCTGGATCCTTTATGGAACTTGTTGGGATTTAATAAGGTGAAGTTAACTCCGAAAGTTTTCAAGGATAGATTAGGAGTGTTTGGGGAGCCAACGAGTTTAGGGGTAATATTAGGAATAATTATAGGAATTTTAGGTAATTTAAACAATTTAACGGATATAGATGCTTGGGGAGAGATATTAAAGTTTGCAATTCAACTTGCTGCCGTTATGACAATCTTTCCATTAATTACAGACGTTTTCGCTAAAGCATTTATTCCTTTGGCTGATGCGATTGATAGTAGACAAAAAGAGGAAATGAAAGAGAAAACACACCCTAAGAGATGGTTCTTAGGTATTGATGATGGCGTAGGTTATGGAGAACCAGCTACTATAATATCTGGGATGATATTGATTCCAATTATGGTACTACTAGCATTTGTATTACCAGGTAATAGGACATTACCAGTAGTAGATTTAATAGCTTTACCTTTCATGGTTGAGTCAATAGTTGCAATAACTAGAGGTAATATCTTAAAAATAATTGCAAATGGAATTATTTGGTTTAGTTTAGGATTATATGCATCAAGTTGGTTAGGTTCAGTTTATACAGAAGCAGTATCAAATTATGGTGCTACAATTCCAACTGGTGTAGTTTTGATTACAAGTTTTAATCTAATGGCCAGACCATTAAATGCAGTGGTATTTGCGGCATTTATTTCACAAAATCCATTTTGGATAGGGTTATGCTTAGTAACTTATCTCGTATTATTATTTTTACTTAGAAGATATAGAAGTCAGATATGGAGCTATCTAAGAAAAATGTCAGAGAAAAATATAAATTAATATAAATAAAAATTACTCAGATTTTTAAAGCCTGGGTAATTTTTATTTATCTTTCATAATTATATTAGGATTTGGAGCGATGCCTTTTAACAGTACTTCAGTCCATTCTTTAGTAAAAGGGAGGGCTTGTTGATATATTTCAGGTTGGGAAAAGCCGTTAACCATCGCTTGAGTATATGGAAGAAAACGGGAAATTAGAAATATTGAATTCGTTGCATATTGGTTCGCAAGCCTCTAGTATGGCAACAAATTTATTGGTACTTTTACATACAGTTTTAACAATTATTTTAGTTAGTGGAATTTTAGTATCTTACAATGTTAGTTCTATAGATCTTAAAGGTAGTTTGTATTTTGCATGTTCATTAGGATTAGCTAGTTTGTTAGGTGCATCAATAGCTTATCTTTGTGCTCAAATCTTTGCTACAAGCTCACAAACACGTGGAATTTTCTTTAGTATAGTGGGAATATTATATGTACTTAGAGCAGGTACTGATGTTAGTAATTTGACATTATCTAAGTTTAATCCACTAGCTTGGACTTATTTAGGTCATCCTTTTTATCAAAATGATTGGTATTATTTGATAGGATTATTCTTATTAATTTTAGTTGTATTTAGTATTGGTTTGGTGCTTGAAAGTTCACGAGATTTAGGATCTAGTACAATTGCTCCAAAAAAGGGTAAAACTAAAGCTAGTAAATGGCTAGCTACACCACTAGGATTTTTCTTTTACTTAAATAGATCTACTATTATTTCTTGGTTACTAGCTGATGGTGTAATTGCATTAATGTATGGTTCAATTTATGGAGATATTGATACATTTGTCAGCAGTAATAAATTAATTAGTCAAATGTTTGCTAATAGTTCTACAACATTGATTAATTCATTTACTTCTTTAATTATGGTGGTAGCGACAGCAATTGGTTTAGTGATGCCACTAGTAGTTGTTCATAAAGTGCAGTTTGAGACAAATAAAGAACGGTTAGGTTATCTTTTAGTGCAGCGAGTAAGTAGGTTGAAAGTTTACTATTCTAGTTTGATTTTATCTTTATTTTTTGGGACTTTAGCTATACTAATGAATGGATTTTGTTTAGGGATAGCAGCTACTTCATCAATGCAGGCTAATAATGGAAAATTTATTACAACTTGTATTAAAGCATCGTTAAATCAATGGCCATTAGTTTGTTTATTTGTTGGACTAATGTTACTAAGCTTGAGTTTGCCTATATTTGTTGGTTGGTTAGTTTATAGATTATTAGGGTATAGTTTTTGTATAACATACTTTGCTGTACTACTTGATTTACCTAAGTGGATGACGCATACTTCGTTATTCAACGTACTTGCTAAAATGCCAATGGAAAAATTTGATTTGATGTCATTTGCTATTTTAACTAGTATAGGGATATTGGCGATGTTATTAGGAGGAATTTTGTATACACGAAAGGAAATAGTGTAGATAGTTAATTACAGAACAGTTGGATTTATTTCAACTGTTTTTTATATATTAAAATCAATAACTTACTTGTAGATTATGGAGAATACGAGTAAACTTGAATTAGTTTTTATTATTATTTTGAAGTTATTTTAATTATTAAAAATAAAGGTGAGGTTAGTATGACAAGACTTTTTTTTGTACGCCATGGAAAAACAGAATGGAATTTAGAAGGTAGATACCAAGGGGCACATGGAGATTCGCCATTATTACCTCAAAGTTTAGAAGAAATAAAGCAATTGTCAGAGTATTTAAAAACATATCGTTTTGCGAAAATATACTCTAGTCCAATAAAGAGAGCATTAGTAACTGCTCAAAAAATAAAAGAAAACCTACCTTATAATGTACGTTTAGAAGCAGATGCTGCATTTTCTGAGTTTAATTTAGGTAAAATGGAAGGTATGAAATTTACTGAAGTAGCAGAAAAATATCCAGCTGAATTAGATGCTTTTAGAAATCATCCTGATAAGTATGATCCAACGACAATAGAGGGTGAATCATTTCCTGAATTGTTTGCAAGAATGACTCCAAAAATTAGGGATATAGTTAAAAGATATCCTAATGATGATATTTTGATTGTTAGTCATGGTGCGGCTTTATGTGCTGAAATTCGTTATCTCCAGGGAATACCATTAGAAAAGATTCGTGCAAAAGGTGGATTGGCTAATACAAGTACAACGATTTTACAAACTGTAGATGACAACCAAAAATTCAAATGCTTAGTATGGAATAAAACTGATTATCTAAAGAGAGACTTAGATGCAACTGATGTAGTATAAAGTGGTGGTGAAATAGTGGATAAAAACATTAAAAATAAGGCTGAAGAATTAATTAAAGATCTTATACAGAAAATAGATAATAATCCTTATGATGCACAGGCATATTATAATTTAGGGGTGGCTCTTAATGATGCTCATTCTGCTGAACAAGCAGAAGAACTATTTAAGAAAGCATTGAATATATTTGCTAATAGCAAAGAAAAATCTTCAATTATGTATTATGGATTGGGAAATGTATACTATACTAATTCTATGTACGATAAAGCTATAGTGGAGTTTAAGAAAATCCAATCTGAAAAGTTAAAGCAAGATTCAATGTTAATGATGGCACAGGCATATTATGCCCAAGAAAATTATCCTCAAGCTATGATGTATGCATTAACAGTTTCTGAAAATACAAAACATAATGTAGATGCAATTTCTTTATTAGCATCATGTTTTATGGCTACAGGGGATTTGACTAATGCAAGAAAATACTATTTAAAAGCTTTAGAATATGACAAAGATAATGTAGAAGTATTATTCCAATTAGGAGTAATAGAACTTAGTTTGTCAGGAGAAGCAGGTAAGTATTTTGATCGAGTTAAGAATTTGGATAATGAATATTACAAAAAAATGCAACAACGTTTGGCAGATGTTCAACGTTTCTTAATGACGCAAAAGAAAGGAAAGTCTGATGAGTGAGGAATTAGATCTTTTTGACCAAGAAGATAATGGTAAGTATCTTATAGGAACAGTAAATGCTGTCTATTTCGAGGCTTCCGATAGTTTTTATAAAGTTCTACAAGTCTTGATTAAAGAAACTAATTTCGACTGGGATGATCAGAGAATAACTGTGACTGGAAGTTTTGCTAATATTCAAACAGATTCTTTATATCGATTTGAGGGAAATGTTGTAGAGCATCAACGTTATGGAAAACAATTCCAAGCTGAAAGTTACCAAATAGAATTACCTTCTACAAAAGATGGTGTAATTGCATATCTTTCGAGTGATGAGTTTGTTGGTATAGGTAAAAAGACAGCTGAAAAAATAGTAAAAAAATTAGGTGTAGATGCTATTGACGTTTTAAACAATGATATGGATAAATTAGAAGAACTTGGATTATCTGAAAAGCAAAAGGATAGTATAAAAAAAGTTTTAAAGGAAAATTATGGAATTGATAAAATCATAATTGAACTTAATAGTTTAGGTTTTACTAGTACAATGGCTGGAAGGATTTATAATAACTATACAAATAGTACCTTGGAAATAATCCATGAAGATCCATACAGGTTATCCGTAGATATTGACGGAATTAGCTTTACTAAAGCAGATCAAATTGCACAACAATTTGGCTTTGCTAGTGATTCTCCTGGTAGAATTCGAGGAGCTATTTTCCAATCATTGTATGATTTAACTTATGCTACAGGAGATACTTATGTTGAGTTAAAACCCTTAGTAACTGAAACATTAAAGCTTCTTGAAAGTAATCGCAATGAAGCAATCGATCCACAATTAGTTGCAGATCAGTTAATAAAGCTTGCTGAAGAAGATAAAATTAAGTCTGATGATAATAAAGTATACAGTAGGACCTTTTTCAATGCTGAGTGGAATATAGCAGAGAATTTATATCGACTATTGAGATCGGGCAACAGTGATTTACCAAATAATGATGCGTTATTAGATAAACTCTTAATAAAAGCTGAGGATCAATTGGGAATAGATTATGATAGTGAACAAAAAAGGGCGATAAAAGATGCAATTAAATCACCAGTTTTTCTGTTAACAGGTGGTCCAGGTACTGGTAAGACAACAATTATTAATGGAATTGTTGCAGTATATGCTTTATTAAACGACATAGATTTAGATATTGGTAAGTACGATAAAGATAATCCATTTCCAATATTGTTAGCTGCACCAACAGGACGAGCTGCTAAAAGAATGGCAGAATCGACGGGATTACCAGCTTCTACAATTCATAGAATGTTGGGAATAAATGCGCATGATGATAAGTTGCCTGAAGATATTCAAGAACTTGAAGGTGCATTGTTAATTGTCGATGAAACATCCATGGTAGATACACTTATCATGGATTTATTGTTAAATAGTATTCCTAGTCATATGCAAGTTATTTTTGTGGGAGATAGAAATCAGCTTCCGTCAGTACAACCAGGACAAGTATTTTCTGATTTATTAGTTAGTGATACCTTACCTAAAAAAGAGTTAACGAAAATCTATAGACAAGGTGAAGGTTCCTCAATAATTAATTTGGCACATTCAATAAAAAATGGAGAACTGCCGGTAGACTTCACTAAAGCACAATCTGACAGAGCATTTATTCCATGTGAAGCTAGCCAATTAACTTCTGCTGTTGAGCAAGTGGTAAAAGCTGCCTTGAATAAGGGAAATAGTAAAGATGATATTCAAGTATTAGCTCCAATGTATCGTGGTAATGCAGGAATTAATAGGTTAAATACTATTTTACAAGAATTATTGAATCCAGCTAAACCTCGACAAAAAGAAGTTACTTTCAATGAGCAAATATTTAGAATTGGAGATAGAGTTCTTCATTTGGTAAATGATCCTGAAAATAATGTCTTCAATGGTGATATTGGAAAGATTATGGGAATAAATATACCTAAAACTAAAAAAGATAAAAAGGGTGAACAGATAATAGCAGATTTCGATGGAAATGAAGTAACTTTTGATAAAAAGGATTGGATTAATTTGACGTTAGCTTACTGTATGTCCATCCATAAATCCCAAGGTAGTGAGTTTCCAATTGTAGTATTAGCAATGTTGCCACAATATCAAAGAATGTTTGCTAGAAACTTGTTATATACAGGAATAACTAGAGCTAAGCAAAAATTAGTTCTTTTAGGAAATATTTCTTCATTTAGACAAAGTGCAGAGATTATCTCTCTTAACAGAAAGACTGGATTATTGAAACGTATAAGAATGGAATTCGGAGTAGAAGAAAAACCAGTAGAAAAAACTGATAATGAAGAAGTTGCCGTGAATAATGACAAAGAACAAGATTCCATTGTTGAAGAACAGGATGAACCGTTCATTTATAATGATGGTATATTGACCATGGATATTATTGTTAATAACAAAGTTGATGCAATGATAGGTATGGATGATATAACACCTTATGATTTTATGGAATAAATTATTTTTAGTATTTATATCATTACTTATAACACTGAATAATCGGGTAAGTATTGCTTATATAACTATTTTTTGTTATACTAACTCTGTTACGGAGAGTTGGCAGAGTGGTAATGCACCGGACTCGAAATCCGGCGAGCCGATTTATATTGGTGCGCAGGTTCAAATCCTGTACTCTCCTTTTTATAAACAATATGTTATAGTTTAAATAATTTTAAAATCACCTATAAACGTTATTATATCAACGTTTATAGGTGATTTTTTGTTTCTGAGTTTTAATATGTTTTAGTATGTTTTTAATTCTTTGGAGTACTTTTGGTGCACTTCCATTTTGAACAATATATTATTTGTTATTAACAAAATTATTCATATTTTAAAGATAATTTTTCTTATTATCAGTGTAAAATTCATTAGAATTATTATATAAACTTGAGATAAATTTAGATATTTGATTATCAGCACGATTCTTATATTCATCAATTAAATAAGAGTATACCCTAGATGTTGTAGAAATATCTGAATGTCCTAAACGTTTAGATATAATATATAAGTCAATATTTTTTGATAAAAGGTAAGCGACATGAGTGTGTCTAATTGAATGGAAATGGAAACTAGGTTTATCAATTTCTAGTTCTTTTAAACACGTTCTCAAAGTTTTATTTACTGCTGAAGATGTTGGTACCGTATTATATTGGTTCACAAATACCATATCAGGATTATTTTGTTTTAAATCTTGTATGAAGTGTAATGTCGTTTCATCAACTCTAATTATTCGCTTAGAAGATTCATTCTTAGTTGGTTGGAATTTTTTAGTTGTCTCATTCCAAGATTTATTGATGTCTATCGTGTAAAAATTAAAATTAATGTCTTTCCATGTTAGAGCTTGTATTTCACCTAATCTAGCTCCAGTAGCAATTGCAAGCAAAATCATATACTTAGCTGTTAAATTATGATAAAGTGTAGTGGTTAAATAATTAGTTAATTTTTTAGTTTCTTCAATGTTTAGATAGTCAATTTTTCTAGTTTTCTTTCGATTGTATACAATATCTGTTCCTGCTATAAAATCTTTTGTTACATCACCATCATACATTGCATCCTTAACACAAGCATGATATAGAGAATTAAATTTTGAAACAGTAGACTTAGCATGATCTTTACCAAATTCGGCTATAAATTTACGATATAAGCGTCTATCCATTTCTTCAATAGGAATACCACTCAAATGTTTTTAAGCACGTTAAAAGCATTTTTATATGTTAGTTTAGTACGTTCTGAAACTGAAGATTCCTTATAAGTTTCAAACCAAGACCAGAAATATTCTGGAAAGGGTGTTTTTGAATTTTGAGAAATAAAATTACGTGCTTTTAAATTCTCTAATTCATTAGCATAAATTTGTGCCTCACGCTTAGTTTTAAAACCACCTTTGGATTTAGATTTACGTTTTCCATCTTCAATCCAATAAACTCTAACTTGATAACCTGAACCACGTTTTGAAATTTCGGCCACAATAATCACTCCTTAAAATTAAAACCCGTCGAAATCGACGGGTTTAGAATACTATTACTCATGATCTATGATGTTGTATACAGTATAACCGCCTTTAACTTCTAGCAACTTAGTTCCGTTATCATCTTCAATTACAAAAGGAATTCTAATATTCCATTTTGAATCAAGAGCATCATTACTAAATTGATGCATCGCACCTTCAAATTCAAGCCAATCATCTAAAGCTTCTTTACTTGAATTAGCTTGTTTAGCAGTATTAACTACTGATTGATCATGACACACCATAATAATTTTATTTTGATTTTTATCATAGGAAACAGTGAAAGTATCATTGTATTCATTATTTAATTCGTTAGATAAATATGTAACTATTGCTTCAGCGTTATTTTGATTTTGAGATTGTTGCTTAGCTTTAATAGAACTAGCTTTTTTCTCTGATAAACTTGAAGATTTTGCATCTTCTTCGATAGAAATACTTTCTTTACGTTCAGATTCTTTAATTGAAGAACTTTCTGCTTTGCTACTTTCAACTGCTTCTTGATGTCTAGATTCTGGAGTATCTCCTAATGCTCCAAAACTAGCTAAAGCAAATATAATAGCTAATGCATACCAACGTTTCTTTCCAGAATTATTCTTATTCCATCTAAATATGAAATAAGCTATAGCTAACATAAGTAAAAACATTAGTATTCTTAACGGTAAAATCATAATTAATACAACTCCTTTAAATTTTTATCGTGATAAAGTACTTTGATGTTGTTTAAAAATTTTCCTTTGCGAATTGATATAAAGCATTAGTAGTATAACAGTCATCTAACGAATCATGAGAATTGTTATTGATACCTAAAAAATTTTTTACGGTAGGTAATTTAGCATTTTCTAAATCCAACTTTCTAGCTAAAGGTAGTGTATCGATAGTTGCCACATTTTTAATAACTAAATTATTAGCAATTAGGAATTTTATATCAAAACCATTAATGTAATGTCCAACTAAAGGTAAATCACCATAAAAAGAAATAAAATCATCTTTTATGTCATTCAATTCTTTCCCATGATCCACAACGTCTTGAGTAATACCAGTTAAATTAATTATAAAATCTGATAATTTAGTGTGTGGATTGATGTATTCGTTGAATACTGCAATTTTTTTATTATCAATGTATTTTATAGCAGATAATTGAATAATTTTATCTTCACCTGGACTTAATCCAGTAGTTTCAATATCAACTACTACATAATCATCTCTGAGTTTTCTGAGTCTAGAGATTTTAATAGTTTCTGATGAATTAGTCTTTGTTCGTGTAGATTTTTTCTTAGTCTTAGTTTTTGGTTTGAATTCCATTACAGGTTGAAGTTTTGGTTTGAAATCATAACTTATAACTTGACTGTTCCTGGGTCTATCGATGTTAGATGAATTTGTTTCTTCAATATTTGTACTCAATGAATTGTTTAAGCTGGAACTTGTACTCAAGGATTCACTCAAGGAACTTGATGTACTTAGGCTTGTTGACGTACTCATTGATTCATTCAAGCTTGTTGAAGTTACAGTGTTATTAATATGTTTATTAGACTGATTAGTTTGTATAGTTTTTCCAGTAGGGGATATTTTATTACTTTTGTTACATTCTTTTACCCAATTAGGTATTTTGAACAAATCCATAATAAGTATTGGATAGGTGATAATCACTCCAACTCCCAATGTTAAAACAGTGATTAATAACATCTTTAATCCATTTTTCTTTAAATAAAACCTATGTAATCCAAACGTTTCCAAAAATATAGCTAGCAAATACGCTAGCCAAATATTTTTAGATTTAATAAAATTTTTCTCTATTAAGTCTTTTATTTTTTTCATATTACTTAAATAAATCCCATAAACTTTTTGATGTACGATGATATACTTTATTGTAAAGTTTACGTTTAGGATGTAACCATCCTGCAGTACGAGTTCCGTAACCAGGGATTAATTTTTTCTTTAATCTTCTTTTATACTTAGCAGTAGTAGCTGCTTTGAAAGATTTTTTTAACGATGGTTTTCTAATATATCCTCTCATATTAATTACCTCAAAGCTTTCCTATACCCAGCATTAATTGCATCTTGTTCAGAGTTAAAATATACAGCGTTGGCAGAATTCATATTATATCCATGTTGACCAGGGACGTGGTAAATATGACTATTAACATTACCTACAATCTTACCAGTATCAGCAGTATTCATATCAGTATTTTGAAAATTACTATCATTCTCGTTATTATCATAATTAGTATCGCTACTTTGATTTGCTTGAGCAGAAGCTAATGACTCTGAACTAGCTTTTGCAATGCTTTCAGATTCACTAGCTCTACTTTGGCTTTCAGCTATAGATGCACTTTCAGATGAAGCTTTGCTTTCGGATTCTTTTCTTTTAGATTCAGAAGCTTTTTTCTTGCTTTCAGCTTTTCTTTTTGATTCCTCTTTAGCCTTTTTTATAGATTCAGCTTTCTTTTTTGATGATTCTTTAGCTTTCTTAGCTTTTAACGAGCTGGATTTATAAGACTCTGAACTAGTTTTAGAGCTTGAATTAGAGTTTGAACAAGCACCTAATAAACTCATAAATAGTAGGGTAGTAGTAATGAATTTCATTTTTTTCTTTTTCATATAAGATCTCCTCACTAATTTTATTTGATAATTAAGAATCTTTTTCTAACAAATGTCTAATTGCCCTTAACTCGTGTAATATTTCTGAATTAACATTAAGCAGTTGTGTAATGCTATCCGGGTCTGTTGTGTTTATATTTGCATTAGTACTAATTGTTGATTGTTTTAATTTGTTTTTATAATCATTAGCAGCTTTTTTTATGGTATCAGCTAAAATACTTACAGTTTTCTTGTCAATATTGTCTATTTCATTAGTAATTGCACCGTTAACAACAGAAACTTTACCAAAAACTAAACCTATTGAATATGAGACGCCATTTACCATATCTAAAGGAATCTCATATGATTTAACACCATAAATCAAACCCTTATCTATAAATAATATACGATTATCTGTACATACAATTAGTACTGTATTGCCTTTAAAAAAACCACTAGTTGCATATAGGATAGTTTCATCATCATTTATTATTTCGGGTAGGGCTTTAATTTCTTTTTTAGTTCCAAATGTATCAGTTACATTTGCTTTTTCTAGCTGTTTGATAATAGTTTCTAAATCCATAATAATATTCTCCTTTATTTAAAAATTAACTATTCATAATTGAATCATATGAGCTAGACCATTTTTCTTTAGCATTATCGAATTTAGATTTGAATTGATCTAATTCTTTTTGATAATCATCTTTTGTTGATTGTGATGTTTTATCGTCATTTATTACAGGAGTATTAGATTGATATTTTACAGCGTAATCATATAAAGCAGATAAATAATCATCATATTGTTCTAATTCATAAGCTAATTTTTTAGTAAAAGCTGGTGACAAGATTGATATTTATCTAGATCATGTCGAAAGTGACCAACAAACTTATCCTGCTAGTGGAAAATTACCTAAAGTCGTATATGAAGATTCAGATATTCTAGTAATTGATAAACCTACTGGGCAAAAAACGCACCCAAATTTAGATGAAAAAGATACTGCGTTAAATGATTGTGCTACTTACCTAGGCTACAGTCCCTTTATTGTTCACCGCCTTGATATGCTTACAAATGGCTTATTATTAGTGGCTAAAAATCCTGCTGTTGTTCCCATCTTAAACCGGCAATTAACTAATAAAACCTTGCACCGAGAATACTTAGCATGGGTTTCTAAATCAAATCAGTTAAAACAAAGTGGAACAATTTCTTTGCCCATTGGACATGATCC
>SKEM01000175.1_pt1 | contig 50039 bp, 45 predicted proteins | sample 4826731 | NCBI WGS metagenome assembly SKEM01 (sample SAMN11008809, study PRJNA524170) | human gut metagenome | biome: Human fecal sample; material: Feces; isolation source: fecal sample from pouch patient p37 | host: Homo sapiens | place: Israel: Tel-Aviv | collected 2015-07-27 | reverse complement strand
GATAGTCGGTGCACCGATTCCTCCTAAATACATTTGAACAGCCTTCAGTTTAACTTCAAAACTAAATTTAGTCATAGTAAAACCCCCATAGTTGAAATCTTTCGTCCAACTATGGGGGTTCACTTCACAGCCTCTCTTTGCTATTTTAAAGGTAAAAGTGTAACAGGGTGCGGTAGCTGGTCTGCGCTCTGGTTGTTGATAAAGAATTAGTTTGGTAGAACTGTTATATTTTAAGACGAAGTGTGGTTAATTGTCCTGTTAGTGAATGAATGACAAGCGCAAAATAGCTCGCAGTAACCGCCTGAAAATTCACAAGACATTAGTTTGTGAAATAAGTGCTGTCACACATTTAAATAGGTAGGGAAATGCTTTTATATTAGTTCTTCACAAAAACGGGGCTTGTGAAATTACGATAATTATATTATTTTAAATATGAGCATAAGGGAGGCGCCAAATGAAAGGAGCATCTTAGTTATGTTAATCGGTATTCCAAAGGAAATCAAGAACCAAGAAGAACGTGTCGGTGCTACACCAAGCATGGTCGCCAGTCTGATTTCTGCTGGCCACGAAGTAATTGTGGAGCATAAAGCTGGGACTGGCAGCGGCTTTACTGATGCAGATTACACCGCGGTAGGAGCCCAAATTGGCTCAGCTGATGAAGCATGGCAGGCCGAGATGGTAATCAAGGTCAAGGAACCGCTAGAAGCAGAATATCACTACTTCCGTCCCGGAATGATTATCTATACTTACCTTCATTTAGCTGCTGACCCGCAGTTAACGGCGGCAATGCTAGAAAAAGGCGTAGTGGGGGTTGCCTATGAAACGATGGTCGGGCGCAACGGTGGTCTGCCGCTGTTAGCACCAATGAGTGAAATCGCTGGCCGGATGTCGGTCCAGGTCGGAATTCACTTCTTAGAAGAACCCCATGGCGGGAAGGGACGTTTGCTGGCTGGAACGACCGGAGTAGCCCGGGGAAAAGTAACCGTGATTGGTGCGGGGACCGTTGGCTTCAATGCTGCGAAGATTGCAGTGGGGCTGGGGGCCCAGGTAACCATTTTAGACATCAATGCATCCCGGCTAGAATACATTGATAATCTTTTTGACGGTAAAGTTCAGACCTTGATGTCGACACCACATAATATCGCAGCGGCGGTTGAAAAAGCTGACCTGGCAATCGGTGCCGTTTTGATTCCTGGTGCGAAGGCGCCAACCCTGGTGACGACGGAAACGATTGACAAGATGGAAGATGGTTCAGTGATCGTCGATGTGCCAATCGACCAGGGCGGGATCTTTGAAACAACTACTCATGCTACCACCCACGACGACCCGGTTTACGTCTCGCACGGGGTAATTCACTATACGGTTGCTAACATTCCGGGAGCAGTACCAAAGACTGCGACAGAAGCACTGACCAGCGCGACGACCGGCCCAGCACTGAAAATTGCCAACCTGGGAATCGCGGCGGCTGCTAAAAGTGACCACGAAATCGCAACTGGCGTCAACACTTATGATGGGAACCTAACTTCTAGGGCGGTGGCCGATAGCCTGAAGTTAACATATACTCCCCTGGATGATTTAATTGGGTAGCCACCGAATTGAGCCAAGCCTGGTTCTGCAAAATGCAGCAAAGGCTGAAAAAGATCGAACCCTCGGCCTGTTTGATCTAACGATTTTAGGTGTCGGGGCGATTATTGGGACAGGAATCCTAGTATTAACAGGGATTGTGGCTGCCCAGGATGCTGGCCCGGCCGTGACCCTCTCCTTCTTGATTGCCGCGACGGCCAGTTGTTTGATTGGCTTGTGCTACGCGGAATTAACAACGAGTATCCCGAATTCTGGTGGGGCGTATATCTATACTTGGGTTTCAATTGGCCGGCTGCCTGCCTTCTTTACTGGCTGGACCTTGCTGGGGGTCTATGTCGCGACAACCGCGACCGTGGCTAACGGGTGGACGGGCTATGTTAAGTCCTTCCTATATGAACTGAATGTTCACCTGCCAAGTAGCCTCCTCGTACCAGCGGGCAACGGTGGGCTGGTCAACTTACCAGCAGTGATAATGGTGCTGCTGATTACGTTGCTCTTAATGCAGGGAACTGGGCAGAGCAAGTTTGTTAACGACTGCCTGGTCTGTGTCAAATTAATTGTGATATTACTCTTCATTGTGGTTAGTATCCGGGATGTGAATCCAGTTAATTGGCGGCCATATTTCCCATACGGTGCCCAAGGAGTAATGACTGGTGCAGGAGCAGTCTTTTTCTCCTTCCTCGGCTTTGACGCGCTAGCAACATCGGCAGAAGACGCCCAGGATGTCCAACACTCTATCCCGCGAGCAATCGTTTACTCGCTAGTAATCTCGACCACACTGTATATAATCGTGGGGTTGATAATGACGGGCGTAGTTAAATATCCCAAGCTGGCCGTCTCAGAGGCGATGTCCTATGTTTTGATTACTCGTGGGCATAAGCTGGTTGCTCAAGTTGTTTCAGCAGGAGCTATTTTAGGAATCATTGCGGTTGTTTACGCCTTTATCTATGCGGGCTCAAATATTATGAAGGCAATGAGCCGGGGCGGGTTCCTACCAGCTTCTTGGTCGAAACTCAATGAGCGCAGTGGTAGTCCTAACCGGGCCATCCTGTTAAACGGCTGCTTAGCGGCTGCCCTTGCCGGAGAATTTGACCTTCATTACTTGGCATTAATAGCGAATGTTGGTTCGCTGATAGTGTTTTTTCTGGTTTCCCTGATGGTGATTTTGCTAAGGAAACAGTATCCGCACTTAGCAAGGCCGTTTGTTGTGCCGGGTGGGAAGGTAGTTCCGCTGTTGGCAATGACGATTTGTATAGCCCTGCTAATAACAATTTCGAAAGAAGCCTGGTTGGCCTACATTGCTTGGTTGGTTTTCGGTGGGGTCATTTACATTGCCTACTCACGACACCACGTGATTGCTTAGTGATGCCGTTCAATCCGATGAGCAAAGTAATTCTTTGCTAGTTCAAACATTAAAAGAAACGCTCTCCAATTTTCAGTTAATTGGGGAGCGTTTCTTATATTATTACAGCTTATCCTTGACGTCATATGGCTGCGACTTTTGGTGGTCAGCCGGTAAGGCGTCCTTAGCGTAGAAAATGGCGTATTCTTCATCGTCGGGGCCCTTGGCGATAACTAAATCATCGCTCTGGCGTTCCCGCTTAAAAATCTGTCCTTTACGGACGGCTTCGTTGTAGTCATGGATGTTGGCGATTGAGTCGCCAGGATTAAAAAAGATTCTTGTTTCCATCTGTTATCACTTCCTTTAGGCGCGGCTCGGTAAGGTTGCTTTAGCTTTTGCCAGTACGTGGCCTGCACTTTGATGAATAAAGTCGTTTAGCCAGTATCCATCAGCGAGGAGCAGGTCCGTATCGAGGGCGTACACGGTCAGGGTGTAGTCATGGACCTTGTCAGGCGGCTGGGGCCCTACGTAGCCGCTGCTGATCCGGGGATCACCGTTGACAAGGCGACCGGCGTTACTGTTTTTTCCTTGAACAAACTGGTCGGCTAACTTGCGGCTGGCATTGGCCGGAATAGTTGTCATTGTTGCTGGAATGTTAGCTGCTAGCCAGTGAATCCAGGTAAAACCGCAGACCGGTGTGGAGTCAAAGTCGACAAAGACAAGGGCAAATGACTTGGTAGCCGCGGGGGCATCGCTAATACTGATGGGGAACGACTTGATGGGATGGTCCGCTAGTATTGCGCTGGCCGGAGCATATTTGCCGTATTCATCCGCTAGTAAGCCGTTTTCCAATGGAACTGAAACTTGCATACGCACATCCTCCTTATGTTCATCATTATAACCTTTCCTAGTCTAAATATAAACGCCGCAAGTCTGCTAAGTCACCGCGGGTCAGCTCCAGGCAGTCGGTCAGGTACTGTGTCGGGCTGCCAGCCAAGCGGTTAACAGTTTCAATGGCTGCGGTCAGGTAACCAGGAAAGACTGCCATCATATCACTGCGGTTCTTGATAACGGCGTCCCGATTACCCAGCTCAGCGGTACTGGCCCGCAGCTGGGCAACCCACCGGCGCCGAAAAGCGGCGGTGACATCGTTTGTCAGCAGGTAATCTTGGAGGATGGTTTCACGTGGAACACCAAGGGCGGTCAAAAGCAGGTAGGCGCCAAAACCGGTCCGGTCCTTCCCTGCCGTGCAGTGGAAGAGGGTTGCCCCGGATTGATTGCTTAATACTAGCTGAAACAGCTCTTGGTAGGCTTGCTGGGCGCTGGCTAACTGTACCATGTTACGGTATTCCAACTGCATATGCCGGTAGCCATTACCTACTTCCTGCATTTCTCGGGCGACTTCCTCGTCACTGCGAGAGGCATTGGTAACGTCGATACTGAAGACAGGGAGGTGGTAGTACTTGGCGGTTCGGGGCACCCGGTCAGGGGCGGCGGTGATTTCTGGCTTCGACCGCAAATCAATGTCAACGGTAACTGGGATTGCTGCGAGGGCTTCCTGATCTTGTTCGTCAAGGTTGTTAAGGGCGCCGGAGCGAATCAGACGGTGCCACTTAACGGTATGCCCATCGCTGGTTTGGTAGCCGCCAAGGTCGCGAAAGTTATAACCATGCTTAATCGGAAGTAATCGTTGTTGTGTCATGGGTGTATCCTCCTTGATTCAGCTAGTGCTGCTTTTAGTACCGGGACAAGGTGGTAAGCTGCGGTCGAAGAGCCGTTCTGGTTGGGGTGGAGCCCATCAGTGAAGTCCTGACACCAGCCGGTGGTATTCACCAGTTGGAATTGGTGGTGCGCGGCCAGCTGGCTGATTTGGTTTTGAAACGTCTGACTAAATGGCGTTAGGACCAGGACTTTGCTACCCGGAAAAGTGGTTGCAACTTGCCCTAGAAACTGGTCGTAAGCGCGGGTGAACTGGTCGCTGGCAAAGCGGCGGTCATTAACCCCTAAGTTCACTACTACCACCCGGGGCTGGTTAGCTTTCCAAGGGGTGACGTTGTCAATTGCCCCCAGGAAGTCCTTCGCGGTTGGGACGCCGCCGGTACCGGGCCGGAGAACGCCAGCGGCGGAGTAGGCGATGCGGACGCCGTCAATTGCTAACTGGTCACTGGCAATGCCGACATAGTTGCTTTCCGGCCGGTAATCGACTGCGGCGTGCTTACCCATTACCCAGCAGCCAGCGGTAATCGAATCACCGATAAAATCAACCAGGGGTCGTTTTGTGGCTGGTGTTAGCTGCCCGCCGTTAACAGCAATGCCGTTAATGGCAAAACCCTCCTGGCCCGTCCAAACCTCATCAAAGTCGCTGTTCCCCGCTGTCATGATTTCAACCAGGTGGCGGTGGCGGTCCGGCAGCTGTAAGCTGATTGAGGGACCTTGTACCTGGAAACGTTGCCAGGGCTGCTGGTCATAGCGCCACGCATAGACCTGGTGGGGGAAACCGGGGTGCCCGTTGTTGACTGTTTGCAGGTCAAAGGAAAGCGCTCCGGTAATATTGAAGCGGATAGTGCTGCCCAAGTTAGTGGTGTATAGTGTTGCCTGGCCCTTGATAGTTTTAACCACCCACCGGCCGGTTCGCTGGGCTAGCGGGAGTAATTGTTTTGGCGAATACTGCGTCATACGGGACCCCTCTTTGCTCGTTTTTTTCCATTTTAACATTGTTTGCTGTGTCATATTTTAGAAAGCGCTTACTATATTTATTTAGCGAAAATGAAAGCGCTTATTGACGAACCGGGTAAATGATACTAAAATATATTTAGTAAAAATTTACTATGTAGTTTATTTGGACAATGGAGGTTATCGTGATGGATAAGCAACAGTTTCTTGACGAATACAAGGCGGTATTTAACGAAAACGGCAAGGATGTTTTCTTCTCACCTGGTCGGATCAATGTGATCGGTGAGCATACTGACTATAACGGCGGACACGTCTTTCCGTGTGCCATCAGTATTGGGACCTATGGTGTTTACGGACCGCGGGAAGACAGTACGGTGGCGGTTTACTCTGCTAACTCCGCCAAGGAAGAAAACAGCAAGATTATTACCTTTGACATTAACGATGACCAGCCACAGGCAGCTGCTGATGAAAAGTGGGTCAACTACTTCAAGGGGATGCTGGTGTACCTCAAGGAGCGCAACTACAACATTGACCACGGCTTCAACCTGTACATCCACGGCTACCTGCCATACGGTTCTGGCCTGTCATCATCGGCTTCTATTGAAATGCTGATGGGAAACATTTTGAAAGATGAATTCAACCTGGACATTGATGAGGTCGAACTGGTTAAGCTGGGCCAGAAGACCGAAAATGACTTTGTCGGCCTGAACTCCGGAATCATGGACCAGTTTGCCGTCGGGATGGGGAAGAAGGATAACGCCATCTTCCTGGACTGCAACACCTTGGAATACAAGTACCTGCCCCTAGAACTGGGCGACTACGAAATCCTGATTATGAGCACCAATAAGACCCACTCCCTGGCTGGCTCCAAGTACAACGAGCGGGTGGAAGAATGTCAGGAAGCAGTCAAGCGTCTCAGCAAGAAACTGGATATTAGCAAACTTGGTGAAATTGATCCGGAAACCTTCGATCAATACACCTACTTGATTAACGATGACACCTTAATTCGCCGGGCCCGGCACGCGGTCAGTGAAAACGAACGGACTAAGCGGGCCATCGACGCGATGGAAAAGGGCGACCTGGAAGAGCTTGGCCGCCTGATCAACGCTTCTCACGTTTCCCTGAAGTACGACTACGAAGTCACTGGGAAGGAACTGGATACTCTGGCCGAAAGTGCTTGGGAACAACCTGGCTGCCTGGGTGCCCGGATGGTCGGCGGTGGGTTCGCCGGCAGTGCGATTGCCATCGTGAAGAAGTCCGCAGCCGAAGACTTTAAGAAGAACGTCGGCAAAATTTACCGGGACAAGATCGGCTACGATGCTAGCTTCTATGATGCCGAAGTTGTTGACGGCCCGCACAAGCTGTAATTAATGCCATTTGCAAGGAGAATGAGAAAATGAAGTTAATGGAAGAGTATGCTGATAAGGTAATTGCCAGCGGAGCCTACGAACCGCTGGACCGGATTTACGTACTGAACAAGATTCGGGCCCTGGTCGGCGACGAAGATGGTGAAGCCCAGGATGACCAGCCATTAGTGGCACAACTAGTTGACCTGGCCGTTAAACACGGGCAAATTGAAGACGGCCAAACCGCCCGCGAAATTCTCAATGACCAGCTTTATGACTTAATGACCCCGCGGCCGTCAGTTGTCAACAGTACTTTTTGGGAAAAGTACCAGCAGTCACCGGAAACGGCGACGGACTGGTTCTACAAGCTGTGTACCAGCAACGACTACGTTAAGGTTGCGGCTATCAAGAAAAATGTGGTCTTTGATAAGCCTACTAAGTATGGTAACTTAGAGATTACGATTAACCTGTCCAAGCCGGAAAAGGACCCCAAGGCGATTGCGGCGGCGGCCCATGACACCAAGAAGAAGTACCCGCAGTGTGCGCTCTGCATGGAAAATGAGGGTTACAAAGGCCGGCTAGGTCAAGCGGCCCGGAGTAACCACCGGATTATCCGGATGATGATTGGCGGCAAGCAGTGGGGCTTCCAGTATTCTCCATACGCCTACTTCAATGAACACTGCATCTTCCTGTACGGCGAGCACGAACCGATGAAGATCAACCGGCAGACCCTGGTTAACTTGGTTGAAATCGAAAACACGCTGCCCGCTTACTTCGTCGGCAGCAACGCGGACTTGCCAATCGTCGGCGGTTCCATGCTGGCCCATGAACACTACCAGGGTGGTCGGCACGTCTTCCCGATGATGAAAGCGACAATCAAGAAAGAATTGCACTTTGAAGATTACCCAGCAGTCAAAGCGGGGATTGTTAACTGGCCGATGAGCGATATTCGGCTGACCAGTGCCGACGCGACCCAGTTGATTGACCTAGGGACCCACATCATTGACGTTTGGGACCATTACAGCGACGAAAGTTTGAACATCAAGGCTTTCGATGGTGACACCCGCCACCACACCGTGACGCCGATCATGCACCGCGACGGTGATAGCTATGTTCTTGACCTCGTTTTGCGGGACAACAACACGAACGACCAGTACCCACTGGGCATTTTCCACCTACACGAAAAATTGTGGCACATCAAGAAGGAAAATATCGGCTTGATCGAAGTTATGGGGCGGGCCATCCTGCCAGCTCGTCTCAAAGACGAATTGGCGGAAGTTAAGAAGTTCTGGCTGGGCCAGGAAAATAAGATTGCGGACAGCCACCTGCCGTGGGCCAAGGAAGTACAGGACCGTCTGGAAATCACCAGGGACAACGTTGATGAAGTGCTGGAGCAGGAACTAGCCAATATCTTCGCTAATGTTCTGGAAAACGCCGGGGTTTTCAAGGACGACGCGGCTGGTCAGGCTGGTTGGGAACGCTTTGTAAACCAACTGTAAGGAGTAACTGAAAGGAGTAGTTAAGGATGGCAGTAACGTTACGAGACATTGCGAATAAAGCAGGGGTATCAATCGCTACGGTATCGCGGATCCTTAATAATGACACGACCCTTTCAGTAAACGAAAAGACGCGGCAACGGGTGATTGAAACCGCGGAACAGTTTAACTACACCAAGCACAAGCGGCCGCAAAGCAACCAGGTCCAAAAGATTGCCGTAATCCAGTGGTATTCGCTAACCCAGGAACTCGATGATCTCTACTACATGGCAATCCGGATGGAAATTGAGCGGTCAGCCCAGCAGCGGGGCCTGCAGACGGTGCCGATTTACCAGAACAACATGGAAGATATTCCCCAGGACGTGACGGGGATTATCGCCATCGGTAAATTTAGCAATTCGCAGGTCGAAAAACTGCGGCTGGTTACGAAGAACATCGTCTTTGTCGACTATGACAGTCTAGCGGCTGGCTATGACTGCTTAGTGCCTGATTTTGAAAATGCCGTGCGCTCGGTGATTGGCGAATTCCTCAATGAGGGAATCAAAGACATTGGGATGCTGGCGGGGACGGAAACGACGACGGATAACGAAATCGTGCCGGACCTGCGCCGCTTCTACTTTGAGAGTGACCTCCGCCAACGGGGCCTGTTTCACGAAGAATTTATGTTAGCCGGCGACTACACCTCGATGTCTGGCTATCGGGCAATGAAACAGGCGATTGACCGCCTTGGCGACCGCTTACCCCACGGGATTTTTATCGCTAATGATCCGATGGCAGTGGGGGCACTGAAAGCCGTCCAGGAAGCCAAAATCGCGGTTCCCCAACGGCTGGCCCTAATTAGTTTCAACGATACTGCTTTAGTGAAGTACGTTTACCCAAGCATGTCGGCTGTCCACGTGGCAACCGATGAGATGGCCCACGCAGCCGTGGAAATGATGATTAAACGCTTGCGGCGACCAGATGCCGACCCGTGTAAGACGGTTGTCGGCACCCACCTAATTAAACGGCAGACGACTAAGTGAGGGCAAACTACCGGGAAAATACACGGATTTTAAATTAGAAAGCGCTGAATAGCAGAGCATAACGCTCCGCTGTTCAGCGCTTTTTGGTGTTTGCCGATAAATGTGAATGGTTTTAAAAAACTTCCTGAATGTTGATATACCAGTAATGCAAAGCATCTTTGCTTGTCATCAATGGCCGCACTTTAATATAATCTATTCAACATTATCAAGCAAAAGGGAGAATTATCGATGGATTTTAGCACGCAAATTAAGCAACAGCGACAACAGCTGGGGTTGACCCAAGCCGACGTCGCTAGCCAACTTTTTGTGACCCGGCAGACAATTTCAAATTGGGAACAGGGGAAGAGCTATCCGGATTTGAGCATGTTAGTTAAGCTGAGTGAAGTGTACCAAGTTTCGCTTGATTCCTTACTCAAGGGGGATGCGCAGCTCAAAAATTATTTGGAGCAGGGAAAAGCATACAATGCCTTTAGTGTATTTAAGGGGTTGTTTTTCATCCTATATGGATTGTTTTTCCTAATAACGGATGAACTAAATTATGAATCACCGGTCACGCAGTTTTGTATCTGGGGATTTGTAATTACTTTCTGTATTGTTATTTTTTATGGATGGTATATTCAGCCGTTCTTCCTGGGGATGAATAAGAAGCTGTTTAACCGCAAGAATCACCGGCCAGACCAAAAGGCTACCTGGCTTAATAAGCTCTGCTGCGGGGTGGTAATCGCGCTGCTTGCAGCCATGGTCATTGTTAATAATGATTGGAGCGATTACCTTTTGACGGCGGGATTAATGCTGATGGGACTGGTGAATATTTTCCAGAAATATATGTGGAAGCAGGGGTAAAGAAACTGGAGTATTGAAATAATAAGCGGCCCCCTAGCAGGAATGAATGTTTTCCTGCTAGGGGGCCGCTTGGTTTAGTGGTCGTTTTTAAAGCGCTGCAAGTAGTTAATATCAGTATCTCTGGACAATAGCTGTTGAGGATCAAAACTAGAAGAATCCTGAAATTTATGGGAATAGCTTCGGCGAAACTCAGATGGGGTGAGTTGGAACTTCTTTTTAAATAGCTTCATGAAGTGCTTATCGTCATTAAAATGGGCTTCACTAGCAATTTGCTTAATGGGAAAGTTAGTTTTGAGCAATAGTTCTTGCGCCCGCGCCATTTTAAGCTGGTTGATGAACTGGATAATGGTTTGACCAGTTGCGGCTTTGAAGATGCGTTCTAGGTAGTTAGGATTAAATTCAAAATGTTGGGCAACCTGACTAACCGTTAACGAACTATTGAGGTTGGAACGAATCCATCCCTTGATGTTTTCCATCTGATCGCCGGTGCGGGACTGCGAAGATTCGATGAACTCGTGAGCCAGTTCGATGAGGAGACTGGTAAGAAGGTAATCTACGGTGATGTGTGGATAATGTTGATTACTTGCGATGTCAAGGACCTGATTAGCCAATACAAAAGACTTTTTGATTTCTGGAAGACTGAATTGTGCGGGAAGCGGGATTTGTCCACCAAGAGTCTCTTGACCTTCTTGATACTCCGTTTGCTCAATTCCTTGGGGAGTTGGGAAAAAGTGGAACCAGTAATACTGTGTAAGGGCAGGTGACTTTTGAAAGCCTACGACGACAGCATGGGCAGGAACAAGGAGGACTTGATTAGCGTCCAGGGTAAACCGCTGTTGGTTAACCTGGAGAAAAAGTTTGCCAGTAACGAGAATAATAATTTCCCAGGCTTCATTTTGGTAAATCCGCTTGTGTTGCCAGTTTTCGTCTGCGGTAAAAAAGCCTTGGTTAACCGCAACAATCGGCTGGCTAATGTCAAAATAGGTCACCTGCATAAGAATCCCTCCTAATTTACTTTCATAGTAAGAAATTCACACTAATTGTTCAATGCAAAGTAGTAAATAGACACTGATAATGCCTAATTAACCATTTTTGAAAGCTGTTGAAACCGATTACAATTTAAACGTTGAAATTATTAGCTCTGCTCATAGGAGGAATGAATAATGGCTAAGAAAAAGGTGAAGTATCCGTGGGGGTCCACGCGGGAAAAGGTTGGCGCGCTGGAAAAACTAAGCTACGCTAATTTGGATTTTTCAGGACAGCTATTGGCAACGGTGGTTAATAGTTACCTGATGTATTTCTTTACAGATGTGGCGGCGGTTTCTGCCGCGGCAACCGGGGTAATTTTATTACTGGCCCGGGTGGTTGATGCTGTTGGTGCTCCTGTATGGGGAACACTGATTGATATGACCCATTCTAAATATGGGAAAGCCCGGCCCTACTTTTTGTGGTTGGCTTTTCCATATGCTGCCAGTGCTATTTTACTATTCTGGGCGCCGAGTCTTAGTCCAGCCGCTAAGGCGATCTACTGCGGTGTAGTATATATGATTTATGGGGTTCTGTATTTGGGTATTAACGCTCCCATTACCACGATCCTAACTCTGATTACCTCATCACCTGCCCAGCGGGTCAAGCTAAATTCCTGGCGGATGGTTGGTTCCCAGCTGGGGGTCTTCATTGTTAACTCCTTAACTTTGCCGCTGGTTGCTTTTTTTGGCGGTGGCAACGATGTTAAAGGGTTCCGGATTTTCATCGTGATTTTCGCTATTTTGAATGTTTGCGGGACACTCTTCTCATTTAGTCATATCCGCGAACGGGTCGTTGTTCCTAACAGTCAGCGGGTAACGTTGCGGAAGAGTATTCATGCGATGAATAAGAATTGGCCGTGGTTCCTAATTGTTATCGGTAATTTCCTATTTTGGATTGCCCAGCAGGGACGGCAACAGTCGCTGGTCTATTACTTTACCTACTACTTCCACAGCAAGGGGTTAGTAACGTTCTTTAATTCTATTGCAATTATTCAGGTGGTTGGGATTATTTCGATTCCCTTGCTTAATAAGTACATGTCGAAAAGCCATATTTGGGCGCTGGGATTAGCCGGGGCCGTGATTGGCCAATTTAATATCATGTTTGCTCACCTAAGCGTTGTTGGCGCGATCATCGGTTGGGTGATTGCTAACATTGGTTCCGGAATTGCCTGTTCGATGCCTTTTGCCATGCTGGGCTCAGCTGTGGATTATGGTGAATGGAAAAACGGGGTAAATGCTGCCGGAATTCTGACGACTGTGGGTTCAGCATTTTGTATGTCCATGGGGATGGGACTGGCCGGTGCCCTTAATGGTGGAATTATGTCTGCCTTTGGCTACGTTGCTAATCATACGCAGACTGCTCATGCCTTGCTTGGGATTAATATTTCGTTTAATTGGGTCACCATCTTGATGTACGCTTTGGCGATTATTCCAGCCTTAATCTATCAGAGATACGAGAATATGGAAAAGAACATTACGGACGAGTTGGCAAAGACACGAGAATAAAGGGGTGGGACAGAACTAGCTTGGCTAGCTCTATCCCACCTCCGTCGATGCGTAGCTGCATTTATATCTTTAAAACAGTAAAGAGACTGAGTTAATTTCCAGCCTCAATTCATCCGGGAAAGCAGGATGAAGATAATATCGACAATAATGATGAGGGCAAGAAAGAATAGTAAGTTGCCCCGTTTGGGTTTGTTGTTCATACAATTGACCTCCATTAATAATTATTGTCTTTATCATAGCAACGAAAGCAATTGGGGTGAAGTGAAGGTAGTAAAACCACACCTTTTCTACTACAACGACGAAAAAAGAGGATGACAAGATGACTGAATTTTCGATTAATACGCCAGCTACCAGATTGAACTTTGAAGTGTTGACTGGTGGTCAGGTTGCATTGACACAACTAGGAAGTAATGATCTCACAACAGCTAGTTTCAATGATAAACAGCAGATGGTCCTAACGGAGGTGCAGGTAACTGGCGAAAACATTCACCATAAGGGCGTGGGCTTTGTTGGTACTGAGCCTGGGAGCAGCTTGCACTATGTTTCTCATCGAGTAATTGAGAGCAAGAACGGTAAGACCCTTGAAGTTATTCAAAAGAATATCCCGGAAACGCTTCTGGTGACGAACCATTACCGTTTATTTAATAACACTCCGATAATCCGGAGCTGGGTAACATTAGAAAATATTGGCAATGGGAACCTGGGAATTGAATATGTGTCTTCGTTTGCCTTAACAGGGATTAACCAAGCCAGTGACTTGGATGGTAATTATGCAGAACATAATACTATTTACATTGCCAATAACGATTGGACGGCTGAAGCTCAGTGGAAAGCAGGTTCATTAAAAGATGCTGGCCTTGATTACTGGGTAGACGGTGAAAAAGGGCAGGCTTCGTCAAAGCGCATTAGCATCACCAACAACTCTTCCTGGTCTTGCTCGGAGTATTCACCAAACGGAATTTTAACGAATAGTGTGACTGGACAAAGTGCAATCTGGCAAATTGAGAACAATGGTGCCTGGCATTATGAACTGACAGATATTGGTGCTGGTAATCAACTCGCAATTCGCCTTTCCGGCCCTGAAGAATATGATAATCACTGGTGGAAGAATTTAACACCAGGTGAAACATTTACAACTGTGTCAGCTGCGTTTGGTCAATTACAAGGGGATTTTGAAGATGCTCTAGCCGCGATGACGACCTACCGCCGACAAATCCGGCGCCCCAACCAAGACGATCAGCAACTGCCAGTTATTTTTAACGATTACATGAATGGCTTGTTTAACGATTACATGAATGGCTTGTCTGGAGATCCCACGACAGCAAAGGAAAAGCCGCTGATTGATGCAGCAGCCCAGGCCGGCTGTGAATACTATGTGGTTGACTGTGGTTGGTACGCTTCTGGCTACTGGTGGGACAGTGTTGGCGAGTGGCAGCCGTCGACTGAACGCTTCCCCAATGGAATTGAGGAAGTTATAGACTATATCCGGAGTAAAGGGATGGTCCCTGGATTATGGCTGGAAATTGAAGTAATGGGGATAAAGTGCCCGTTGGCGGACAGATTGCCCGATGATTGGTTCTTTATGCGCCATGGTAAACGGGTTATTGATACGGACCGTTACCACTTAGACTTTACTAACCCTGCCGTGCGTAAATATGCTGATCAGGTAGTGGACCGGTTGGTAAAACAGTATAGAGTTGGCTACATTAAGATGGATTATAATATTACCACTGGTATTGGGACTGACCTGAATTCAGATAGTGACGGTGACGGCCTGCTCAAGCATAATCGTGCTTATCTCAAGTGGCTGGATAGTGTCTTTAAACGTTACCCTGACTTGGTAATTGAAAATTGCGGTAGTGGTGGCATGCGCCATGACTATGCAATGCTCCAACGGCATAGTATTCAATCGATGAGTGATCAGACAGACTATCTCCGGAATGGTAATATTGCAGCGGTAGGCGCTTCTGTTGTAGCCCCCGAGCAGTGTGCTATTTGGTCGTACCCATTAAGAGATGGGGATGACGAAGAAGTGATCTTTAATATGGTGAATGCACTGTTAGTTCGCATTCACCAAAGTGGCCTTCTGAATGAAGTCAAGGGGCATCGCTTAGAACTGGTTAAAGAAGGAATTGCAACTTATAAGCAGTATCGGGAAAAAATCCCTGCGATGACGCCAGTATGGCCAACGGGGCTTAGTCAGTTGGATGATGAATGGTTTAGTTATGGATTACGTAACAAGAAAGAGATGTACCTAGCCGTCTGGCATGGTAAGGGGGAAACAGTAGAAAAAACGATTGATTTATCCCACTATGGCAAAGTAAACGAGGTTACTCAGCTATTTCCGAAGGATGACCGGCTAACTAAGTATGTGTGCGCGAATGACCTTTTGACTGTTCATTTTCCTCAAGAGAAGGTTGTCCGGTTATACAAAATTGAATTGGGTGAGTAAGAATTAATTAGATTGAACCCAGTTTCAGCGCCCTGGCTGGGTTCTTTTTTAGTTAAAAACCATTTGTGGCTAGAAGACTGTTATTTTTAAATAGTGAATAACCGCTAACAGATAAAAAAGATAAATCTTTTTTGCAGAGCAATATTGACCATTGGTATTAAATGTTTAAACAAACAATAGCAAGTATTAATCCCTGCCATACTAATAAAAACTGTACATTAAAACAAAGGATGCACCATCTTTTTTGATGAAAGCAGAACTTTACTAGCCAAACTTTAAAATCTCGTATTTATAAATAGTGAATGACTATGACTAAGAATCATTTTAAAGTTCACTTTTTATTAAATCAGCACGTGAAAACCGTGAATGGATGTGCTAAAGTAGTTAGTGACATTAACAGGGAGAGAAGGATGAAAAGTGAAACGCTATCGCTTTGGCCGGCTGAGTATGGGCTGGCAAATAATGATTGGTTTAGTATTAGGGATTGTCTGTGGGGTAATTTTTTACCAAAATAAGGGTGCCATTACGGTAATGCAAAGCCTGGGGACCATCTTTATTCGGCTGATTCAAATGATTGTCATGCCGATTGTGGTCTCCTGTCTGACCGTCGGGATTGCCAACATTGGTGACATTAAAAAGCTGGGACGGATTGGTGCCAAGACGTTAATCTATTTTGAAGTCTTGACCACCATTGCCCTGCTACTGGGGATCGGGATGGCGAACCTTACCCATCCAGGGTCTTTTATCAATATTCATGATCTTCACGCAACGGACATTTCGCAGTACATGTCGACTGCTAAGCATGCCGCTCACGACAGCGGCTTTTGGCCTTTGATTCTTTCAATTATTCCAACAAACATCTTTAAGTCGATGTCTGATGGTGACATGATGCCGGTGATCCTATTCTCAGTACTCTTTGGGCTGGGGATTGCGGCCGTCGGTGAAAAAGCCAAAATTCTGATTGATGTTTTGAACGGGGTTTCTGAGGTTATGTTCAAGGTCACTAACTGGGTGATGAAGTTTGCACCCATTGGTGTCTTTGGACTAATTGGGATGACCATTGCGGAGATGGGGATCAGTGCGCTCCTGCCGCTGGGTTACTTCATTTTAATTGCCTACGTGACAATGATTATTTTCATCGTTGTTGTTTTAGGGATTACGGCCCACCTCTTCCACCTGCGTTATTGGAAGACGATGCGGGTTATCTGGGACGAAATCATCTTAGCCTTTACAACTGCTAGTTCTGAAGTAACGTTGCCACGGCTGATGAAAAAGACCCATGAGATGGGGGTTGAAAAGGGGGTTACCTCCTTTGTTATCCCTACTGGGTATACCTTTAACCTTGATGGCTCTGCGATTTACCAATCACTGGCGGCAATCTTCCTCGCACAAGCATACGGTTTACAACTGACGCTTGCGCATCAAATTACGCTCTTAGTGGTATTAATGATTACCAGTAAGGGAATGGCTGGGGTGCCCGGCGCGTCCTTTGTGGTCCTGCTTGCCAGTGTTTCGACAATCGGGGTTCCGATGGCCGGTCTAACCTTTATCGCCGGGATTGATCGTTTCGTTGACATGGGCCGGACGGCAGTTAACGTGGTGGGGAACTCAATTGCCACCCTGGTAATTGGTGAATCAGAAAAATCATTGAACCGGGAACAATATAACCACTATTTAGATAATTACGGGAAATAATTGAAGCCAAACTAAAAATCCAGGACTGTAGAAGACGGTCCCGGATTTTTTATTGTTTGTAAAAATTACGCCTCATCATCATCCAACGTAATCCCACGGTGCTGGACGCTGGTGCTGAAAACGATTTGGGTGCTGGTTTTGCCAAAGCGCTGCTGGATAGTATTAATAAAGTTATCCAAATCAGTCGTAGAAGGGAAAATGACCTCCATGATTTCCGAATAGTCTCCGGTTACACAGTTGCACTCCACCACATTGGGAATGCTCTGTACATAGGGGTAGAATTCATCCTTTTGCCGTGGTTCCAGCTGGACCTGAATAAAAGCCCGTACGTGAAAGCCGATTTTTTCGATGTCGATTGAGGAATGGTAGCCATTAATAATTCCTGATTTTTCGAGTTTATTAATGCGGGCAGCAATTGCCGGCGATGAAATGAAACATTCCTTTGACAAGTCCTTTAAGGAAGCACGGGCATTTTTTTGTAATGAATTAATAATTTTACGATCAATCTTATCCATCTGGTAAACCTCGTTTTATCTCATTAGAGCCTAATGTATATTTTCTCATAGTGGCTTAATGTGTTGACTGAATTGTAGGCGATTTCCTGGTCAATGTCAATTGTGATAAATTTAGCTACATCGCATGAATGCTTACTACTGACAACGATTTAATGGTACAATAAAGATAGACAATACAAGAAGCTGCATTGGAGGCTCAAGCATATGGATCAAGAATACCAAAACATTTTAGTGCCGGTTGATGGTTCTAAAGAATCTGAATTGGCTTTAGAGCGGGCAATTTTTGTTGCTAAGCGCAATGGTGCTCACGTTGATGTCCTAAACGTCATCGACACTCGGGCAATGGCCTATAACTTTGCAGGGATGTCAGACGGGAGCATTGCATACCAGCTGGTTGACAAGTCCAAGGAATACCTTAGCAAGCTCTTGAAAGAAGCTAAGGAGAAGAATGACTTTGACAACATGGACATCCACATTCGGCTGGGCAATCCGAAGACGATTATCTCCTTTGACTTTATTCATGATCACCACAACGACATGATTATGATTGGTGCCAGTGGTTTATCACGGATGCAACGGGCTGTGATGGGTTCCGTAACCTCGTACGTAAAGCGGAACGCTCCCGTGGACGTACTGGTCGTTCGGACTGCCGTTGACCAATAGCGTTAAGTTAATCGAAAAACAGTAACAGGGAGCGAGACAGAAGTCGGAAGCGACTTCGTTTTCGAGCCCCCGTCGACGCGCAGCTAGTCTTTAGAAAGCGCAAATAGGGTTTCAGAGTTCGGCTTTGCCGAGCACTGGAACCCATTTGCGTACTGCGCCGTTCGTATTTTATCTAAGTGAGAGGGCTTATGACCCAACCTGTTCTTCTTTTTAAAACTGAGAAGGGGAGAATGATGCGAGGACGATGGCGAATAATCTTAATGCTAATCATGGTTACTAGTGTGCTCATAACCCCAATGCCGGTCAAGGCGGCGGCCAGCCAGCAGCAGGTTGCCGATATTCAGCAGGTCCTTCGGGAAAATAAGGTAAACGGGATTGTACTAATCGACGGTCACGTGCACAATCCCCGGGTTATTAGCAACCAGACGTCCGATGATCCGCGACTGGTTGTCAAGGCGGACCGGCTGTTTCCCATTGCGTCTTTTCAAAAATTAATGACGGGAATTGCCATTGAACGCTTAGTTGAGCAGGGAAAACTTTCGCTGGCGACACCGCTGAGCCGCTATTGGCCGTCAATCCCCCACGGACACCAGATTAGTATCCAGCGGCTAATGATGCATACCAGCGGGCTTACCAACCAAGAACCGCCCTTAAACCGTCCGCTCGGGGGCGAAAAGGAGCAGGAACACTACCTCCTTCGCCACTACCGTTCCAGCGGTCACTTCACTTGGAACTATGCGGATATTGATTTTAGCATTCTTGCAATGATAATACGGACAGCTAGCCGGCGGTCCTACCGTGGCTTTCTAAACCAGCAGATTTTACGCCCTGCCGGGATGCAGGTAAAGTCATACCAGCAGGTGCGTCCCGGGCAGGTAACTCGTTCAGGGGATGATTGGGGACAGCTGCAAACAGCAATGTCAAAGGAACTTGGTGCCGGTGATGTTTTCTGTACACCCCAGGATTACTGGCGCTTTTATCATCGGGCATTCTTAGAACAGCCGCACTTGTTGCGGCGCTTTATCGCCAAGCACGGGCCGGCCGGGAAGGAAACATACTTTGGTGGTACTTATATTGAGCCGCCGTACCTGCACGCAAATGGCTACCTCAGCGGTTATTCCTGTACACTGTACTGTAATTACCGCACTAAGCAGACAATTATGCTATTTGCCAATAATCTTTCCTATTCCCAATTGCGGTCATTAAGCGGCCAGCTCTACCATGCTTATTTCGGCGACTACCGGGAAGAACAGTCGCAGATTAATTATTAAGTGGAGGCGTCAATACGTTTAGAGAATACTAAAGGACTCCAGCGTTCGGTTTTACGAGCACTGGAGTCCCTTTTTGTTTAGTAAGAGGACCTATTACAGTCCTGTTATTCCATTAAACAGCCTAGTTATTAGCGGAATCTTTCTTGGTAACCTTTAGGACGTTATCCTTCGTGGTTACCTTCGTACCAGCTTTAACTAGCATATCGAGGTTGAAACTTTCACTGTTAGTAACTGTGACAATGACCGTGTCGTCCAGGCCTGCCTTCTTAATGGTTGGGTCCCAGAATTCCATCAGCTCTTGCCCCTTTTCAACGTGTTGTCCCTTGTTGAAGTAGGTCACAAAGCCGGTTCCATGGAGTTTAACGGTATCGATCCCAATGTGGATGAGGAGGGCAATTCCGTTGTCGGAAACCAGCCCAACGGCGTGCCGAGTAGAGAAGGTTGCCCGCACTGTTCCGGCGAATGGTGCATAAACCTTACCATCGGTTGGCTTGATTGCAAAGCCTTCGCCCATCTTGCCTTCAGCAAAGGCAGGATCGCTGACGTCCTTCAGGTTGACAACTTCACCGGCAACTGGTGCTGGAATGTCAGTTTCACCTGGTTGTGGTTGTGGAGCAGGCTCTTCAATTGCAGTATCTGCAGCAGCTTCGCCACCCTTAAATTGCTTGCCCCAGGTTTGTTCCAACTCAGCCACGATCTTGGCGTGGGAACTTTCATCCAGTTTAACCTTGATGGCGAAGATGATAATCCCAACGATGATTAAGGCAATTGGAATCAAGAACATGTAAATCTTGAAGACGCTAACGCCGTGAGCAGTAATGGTAGCGGCAGTGGCACCACCGGTCATCCCAGCGGCAACGGTAGCCATCCCAACAACCCCGTTGGCAACGGCACCACCGAACTTATCCAGCAGCGGCCGAATTGACAGGGTCAGGGATTCGTCCCGGTGCCCTAATTTCAGCTGACCGTATTCAACAGAGTCGGTAATCGTCATCAGGACAACCAGGAAGATAATTGGTTGCGGGATGAAGAATAATTCGGCACCAAGGAGAACCAGTGCTAATGACTTGCCGGCAAAGGCGAAGATCAAGGCACCGATAACTTCGATCGTAGCGGCACCGTAGAAGAGCTTGTGCCGACCGATCTTTCCTGAGAACAGTGGGAAGGCGAAGACGGAAATCACACCGACAACCGTGTTCAAACCACCCAGGATAGAGAAGGCCTTGGAGTTACCGAGAACGTAAGTGAAGTAGTACAGTTCGAAACTGTTCAGCAAAGTCTGACCAGTGGTGAAGAACAGGTAGGACATCGCAATGGCCAGCAGTTGGTCGTTCTTAACCAGGATGTGCAGGATATCCTTGAGCTTCGTTTGTTCCTTGTTTTCCCGCAACAGCGACTTTTGTTCGTGGGTAAACATCCCGACGCCGATGGCCGTGATTGCAGAAATGGCAGCAACGATTACGGCAAAGATAAACCATCCACGGTCATCACCGGTTCCGCCATTTTGGTTAATGGAGAAGAACAGAACCATTGGCATGATGACAAACCCAATGATTTGCCCACCGATGGTTGAACCAACCCGGGCAAAGGTAGCGATCTTATCCCGTTCGTGTGAATCGAAGGACATTGCGGGAATCATTGACCAAAAACCAACATCATTGAATGAGTAGAAGATATCCATAATGATGTAGATAATGGCAAAGACAACCAGGTACAGGTAAGGACTGGAGACGTTCAGTCCGCCAAGGGGCGTGAATAAAGCGGCCAGCAGGACGGCTGAAATAACACCACCGCCGACAACCCACGGCTTAAACTTACCCCATTTAGTGTTGGTCCGGTCGATTGCGTTCCCAATCAACGGGTCGATTAACAATTCGACAATCCGTAAAATCATGATGATGGCGGTAACGTAACCGACCATCCGGTTGTCAAATCCCTTGTCACTTGAAGTAAACAGGTGACCAGTAACGTACATCATGAAGTACGTTGATAGTAATGCAAAGAAAGCGTCATGTCCGAACGCCCCAAGAGAATATGCGAGACGTGAGCGGACCATATGTGGCTCTTGCTTATCCATTCTTGACTCCTCTTTTCTAACAAAAATAAATAATTGCTTACAACCATCATGTTAAGCGCTTTCAATAAAGTTGTCAATGATTTTTTAGTAAAATTTTACGATGGTTATTCACTATTTTACCTCGTTAGTCTAATAACATGGAATACGCTGGACAAAGTCAGTTACGGATGTTCTGCCAGCAGCTGCGAGTAAGTAAACTTTTAGTAAGTGCAGACCCGTGCGGGAAGTAGGAGTCCGGAGGGAACTTCAGCAAAGCAGCTAATTGGACCTGAACCACAGATGACATTGCCGAAGTTCAAAAGCGGAATCTAAAAAGGCGCCAGCAATCAGGGAAAAGCCGATTGCTGGCGCCTTTATGATTCAAGGGCATGCAGGCCGTTTGTCCTTCACGCTCTCAAGAAAGGTTTAATTAAAATAATTATTGTTCTTCGTACCAGCTGTAGTGGTAGTTACCTGGGCGGTCAACACGTTCATAAGTGTGAGCACCGAAGTAGTCCCGTTGTGCTTGCAGCAGGTTTGCAGGAAGCACTTCAGCCCGGTAGGAGTCGTAGTAGCTGATGGCAGCACTCATTGATGGTACTGGGATACCAGCCTTAACGGCCAGGGCAACAACGTCCCGGATAGCCTTTTGGTACTTCTTAGCAATGTCCTTGAAGTAGTCGTCAAGGAGCAGGTTCTTCAGGTCAGGGTTCTTGTCGAAGGCATCAGTGATGTTTTGCAGGAACTGTGCACGAATGATGCATCCTGCACGCCAAATCTGTGCCAATTCACCCATCTTCAGGTTCCAGCCGTAACGGTCGGAGTCGATCCGCATTTGTTCGAATCCTTGGGCGTATGACATAACCTTACCGAAGTAGAGGGCTTGACGAACCTTTTCAATCATTTCCTTCTTGTCATCGATGGAGATGGAGTCGGTTACTTCAGGCAATACCTTGCTTGCGGCAACCCGTTCGTCCTTCATCATGGAAATGTAACGAGCGTAAACGGCTTCGGTGATAACTGATTGTGGAGCACCACCGTCAAGGGCAGTCATTGATGACCACTTACCAGTACCCTTGTTGGCACCACGGTCAAGGATCATGTCAACGATTGGCTTGCTCTTGTCGTCACCCAGGTCATCCTTACGAGTCAGGATGTCAGCAGTGATGTCAACGAGGTAGCTTGATAATTCACCCTTGTTCCATTCAGCAAAGGTCTTGGCGATGTCGTCAACAGGCATCTTCAAAACATTCCGCATGATGTTGTAGCTTTCGTCAATTAATTCTTCGTCACCGTATTCGATACCGTTGTGAACCATCTTGACGTAATGACCAGCACCGTTAGGGCCGATGTAGGCAACACATGGCTTGCCGTCTTCTTCAGCCTTGGCAGCAATCTGAGTCAAAATAGGAGCAACTAAGTCGTATGCTTCCTTTTGACCACCTGGCATCAGGGCAGGACCGTGGAGGGCACCCAGTTCACCACCGGAAACACCCATGCCGATAAAGTTAATCCCGGACTTGTCCAGCTTAGCGTTCCGTTCCATGGTGTCGTGGAAGTTAGTGTTCCCACCGTCGATCAGAACGTCACCCTTGTCAAGCAGAGGGAGTAATTCATCAATGACAGCGTCAGTTGGCTTCCCAGCCTTAACCATCAGCAGGATCCGCCGTGGTTTTTCCAGTGAGTCAACGAAGTCCTTAATCGTGTAACTAGGAACCAGCTTCTTGTCGCTGTGGTCCTTCATCATTTCATCTGTCCGGTTGCGGTGACGGTTGTATACGCCAACCGTGAAGCCGCGACTTTCAATGTTCAATGCAAGGTTCTTACCCATAACAGCTAAACCGACAACACCGATTTGTGCTTTATTCTCTGACATTAAAGTCACTCTCCTCATAGAAAATACATGTAATAATTTTCACAATGTCCATTATAGCAAAAAAATTAAACTGTGCAACCGATTTACATAACAAAAAAGCGTTTTAAGCCGAAGCTTAAAACGCTTGGTTAAATTATTATTAGTGGTTGAGGCGGTAAACCCACTTGCGGCCATCACGAGCCAACAGTTCGTCGGAAGCTGCCGGACCCATTGAGCCTGGAGTGTAGTTCGGGAATTGTGGCTTCTCGATGTCCCAGAGCTTGCGGATAACGTCAACAAACTTCCAGGCGTAGGCAATTTCAGCCCATGAAGCAAAGTTGGTGTGGTTGCCTTCCAGGGCGTCGTGGAAGAGACGCTCGTATGGTTCTGGGGATTCCTTCTTGTCGGAGTCGCTTTGCAGGTACTTGAGGTCGACCGGCTGGGTAGTGAAGCCTTGACCAGCCCGCTTAGCGTTTAATTGCATTGCGAAGCCAGACTTTGGTTCAACAAAGATCGTCAAAACGTTGGAGTTCAGTGACTGGTCGCTTTCGTTCCGTGGGTCAGCGAAGATGTCAATTAATGGCTTCTTGAAGACCACGTCAATCCGGGTAAACTTGTCGGCCAGCTTCTTACCAGTCCGAACGTAGAATGGCACACCAGACCAGCGATAGTTGTCAAACAACAGCTTAGCAGCAACGAAAGTTTCAGTACCAGATTCTGGGTCAACCCCGTCAGCAGAACGGTATGCTTCAGTGCCGTCACCAGCATCGTATTGACCACGAACAAAGTTGGCCGCAGCTTCAGATGGCGTGTAGACACGGAGACTCCGCAATGCCTTGATCTTTTCAACCCGGACATCGGTGTCAGTAAAGGAAACTGGTTGTTCCATTGCCAACTGGGCAACGATTTGCATAATGTGGTTTTGTACCATGTCACGCAGGGCACCAGATTGGTCATAGTAACCGGCCCGCTCTTCGACACCCAGCTTTTCACTCAGGGTAACCTGGATGTTGTCGATGTAACGGTTGTTCCACAGGGATTCAATAATGGTGTTACCAAAGCGCAGTGCTTGGATGTTTTGCACCATTTCCTTACCCAGGTAGTGGTCGATCCGGAAAATCTGGTTTTCGTCAAAGGTCTGGGACAGTGCGTCGTTCAGCTTCTTGGCGGAATCGAAGTCGCGACCGAATGGCTTTTCAATTACCAGCCGGTTGAAGCCGTCGTCGGAAAGGAGCCCCTGCTTTTTCAGGTTCATGGCGATGGTACCAAAGAATTGGGGAGCCATCGACATGTAGAAGAGGCGGTTGCCTTCCGTACCGAATTGCTTATCCAGCTCTTCGATCCGTTCCTTTAAGATCGTGTAGTGTTCTGGCTTCGTAACGTCGTGGGCCTTGTAGAAGAAATGCTTGGAGAAGTCAGCGGCTTCACCGTCACGGCTTTCTTCCACGTCCTTAATTGAGTTGCGAACAAGTTCTTGGAATTCTTCATCACTGTAGTCGTGACGGGAAGTCCCGAGGAGGGCAAAGTGGTCTGCTAAGTAGCCCTTTTGGTAGAGCTTGAAAAGCGCAGTGTAGAGCTTCCGCTTAGCGAGGTCACCGGTAGCACCAAATAGTGTAATAACAGCTTTATTTTCTGTAGCCAAAATGTTCACTCCTTCTGAAATTACAGAAATTTTTTACCATTCCCAATTATATACTCTCGTGCTAAAGTCTGCACTATAAATGGAATTATTTCCGCGCTGGGGCGGAAATGGCCCATTGTGGTTAGGGGGCTTCAGATGAGCTTTCGGTTGTCAAACGCTTGGAAATGGTCTAGAGCAAAAGTTTTTTTGCAAAGGGTTGCAAATGAGCTATACAAAATGGTAGTTGGGTATCTTGCTAATATGCCAGAACTGTTATATAAACAATATGTAAAAATTGATATATTGGAGTGTTAGTAATGAATTACTGGTTATTATCGCTAACGTTTATTGCAGTCAACCTGGACTTTTTTCTGATTATGCTTTTCCTGTTGCGGCGCTACCGAGTTTGGGATGTTGCAGTTGGCTATACGCTTGGCGTCGTCTTGCTGATGAGTGCTAGCTATTTTATTGGCCAGGCCCTAGCCTTGTTTTTGCCGGAATGGGTATTAGGAACTTTGGGGATTTTGCCAATTTATATGGCGGTTCATGACAATGATGATGAAGCCCATGACCAGAGCCAGCATTCGCCGATTTTGGCAACCCTAATGACCTACTTAGCAGTATGTGCAGGTTGCAACCTGGCAATCTTCTTGCCGGTCCTGACTAAGTTGTCACTCCAGGCGTTCACCCTCGCGGCCCTATTTATTGTGTTGCTCTCGGTGGCGGCAGTATTGCTAGTAAAGGGAATTGGCACGGTGCCGCTAGTCGAGAAGACATTAACAAATTACGGCGAAATACTAATGAAGATCATCTACATTGGTGTTGGGCTGTATGTCTTTTATGATAGTGGTCTCGTTTCCCATTTAGTAGCTTTGCTATAATTTAACTAGCATTTTTAGAAAAAGGAGGGGAGCATGTTTGGCTTCCGTACATGATTTGATTGATGAGGCGGCAAAGATTTATAAGGTGTTGAGCAATAGCAACCGGATAGAAATCCTGTATTTTCTTCGCCACCAGGACCAGGAGCTAGCAGTTTCAACAATCGTTGGCTGCCTGCCAATGTCCCAGCCCGTCGTGTCAAAGCAGCTCGGAATATTGTATCGTTACCAGCTAGTAGGGCGACGCCGGGAGGGGACCAAGGTCTACTACTTTTTAGATGACCCCCACGTGGTCGAGATGGTTGATGATATGTTGAACCACGTCAAGCACGAGATTAAGGGGGAGCCCCACCCCCGCAACCTCTATTAAATTGAAAACAGCGCAGCGGTAGTTTACAAAGTTACCGTTGCGCTGTTTTCAGTTAAATATACTGGTGACGTTCGGCGAGCATTCCAAAAAGGGTGAAGAGAAATGCTGCCACTAAGATGACCGCGACGCTAGCAAACCAGTTGTGCGTCTGTGCATTTAGGTTGCCGACGATGACTGGCCCGAGGGCTGCGATTAAGTAGCCGATTGATTGAACCATCCCGGAAAGGTTCCGGGTGTCGGCAGAGCTCTTCGTCTTGAGGCCAAACAAGGTCATTGCTAGTACAAACGTGGTCGTTGAGCCCGCACCGAGCAGCAAGGCGACAACGCAGAAGTAGGCAAAGGAGTTGACCGGGAAGAACATCATGACTGTGCCGACCATTGCGGACACCCCGGCTGCCAACATAATTGGTTGCCGGTTGGTCATTTTCGCCGCGATTACGGGAACCGCAAAGGCAAATGGTAAGGCAAACAACTGAAGCAGTCCGGCGATCAAACTGGCCTGATCACTGCTAAGTCCCGCGCTCATCGCGATTGTGGGCAGCCAGGCTACAACACTGTAAAAGACGAAGCACTGAAAGCCGAAGAACAGCAGTAGCCACCAGGCGTTGACTTCTTTCCACATGTTGGTTCCCTTGTCGGCTTGCTGGCCAGCCGTGGCGTGTTCGTTGTACTTGAGGTTTGGCAGCCAAACAATCGCACTAATTAAGGCAATCAAACTAATAAGGATGACCGCGGTCTGCCAGCTGCTCTGGTGGGTGATTGGCGTAATGGCGTAAGCCCCGATAGCCGCAAACAGGGTCATCGCAGTGTTATACATTCCTGTAATACTGCCGATTCGTTCCGGAAACTTATCCGTGATGATTGCTGGCAGCAAAACGTTGATACACGTAATGGCGACCCCCACCAGGATTGTCCCAACCATTAACAGCGGGAAACTGATGATCCGGAGATAGGACCCGATAAACATCAAGACCATGGCGATGGCGATGGTCAATTCGTTCCCAATTCGCTGGGCGGTCGCTGAAACGACGGATGACAACAAGCCAAAGCAGAGCAGTGGGATGGTTGTTAGGATTCCGAGGCTGGTTGGCGCCACGTTGAAGGTCTGGGCAATTTCTTTGATGACGGATGGGATAGAAGTGATCGGCATCCGCATACAAACGCCAAGCAAGAGAAGGCCTAAGATGAGCAGCGGACTATGTTTTTTAACTTTTTCCACAAGATTCGTCCTTTCGTAATTTAAAATAGCTAAATATCATTATACCACACTAAAACCTTTTACTAACTAGGACAATCTTGGCCGTGATCCCGAGCAAAATTTGACGGCAACCGCTTCTAACCATATAATCAATAGCGAAGATTTATACGGAGGAAAAATATGACGGCAAAAATCTACCCGTACTTAACTTTTGAAAACGCCAAGGAGGCAATGGACTATTACGTCCAGAACTTTGGGGCACAGATTGTGCACCACCAGCCACTGAGCGAAAAGCAGGCTGAAAACATCGGCCTGACCACTGACGACTTGACGGCAACCACCCTCTACGGAGAGTTTTCCATTGCGGGGCAAAGGATTATCTGCGCGGACGCGACGATGGGCAACCCGCAGACTTCGACACTGATTTCTATTATGCTGAATTTCGGTGACGATAAGGGTGGCGCCCAGCAGCTCTTTACGCAGTTAGCAGATTCTGACGAACAACGGGTCACGGTTCCGTTTGGCAACTGGATGCTGGGCGGTATGATGGGCCAGGTGGTGGACCGCTACGGGATTACCTGGCTGATTTGCGCGGGCAATGAGCTGGTTGGTGTGGAATAATTATGAATTAAAGAGAGGGGACCATGAACTAGCTTGGCTAGCTCGTGGTCCCATTTTCGTCATTGCTGTTTAAAATAGCCAAGAGGCTGGGGATTAACTCAACCTCTTTAATATTTTAAAGTTAGTAATGCCTCAGCGCAGTAGCTGGCTGGCAGTTCAAACGCTGATAAATCAGCATTTGACCAACCCCAAATAGGCTAGCTGCGCGTCATAGCCATCCTTGTGGAGGTTCGAAGACAAACGCCCCAAATCAGCTTGCTAGCCGATTTGGGGCGTTTTTTCTCACTCTCTTTACGTGGCGACTATTCTTCGCTAATACCGTTTTTTGCCCATTCTTTGGTAAGGGTGCCGTAAATCCGTTCCACGTCCGCGTCAGTTCCCCGTAATTCATAATTATCTAGGAACGGTGCGTTAAAGATCTTGGCATACTTACGTGCAGTCAAGCAGTATTGCTCGTTGAAATTCTTATTGCCGCTACCAACCACGCCGATGCAGTAACGAGCGTTATTACCGTCCTCAATGTACTCACCCAGTGCCGTGGTCATGATTTCGGTATAGCCGGAATCAATCCCGTTGCCCCCGGTTAGGTAGGTAGGAACAAAGACGAAAAATGGTTTGCTCTCACTGGCAGGGGCGTCCTGAGGCCCGATTTCCTTGGCGTTGATTTCAGGATTAGCCTGGTTAATCATGTTTTGCTGCTTGGCAAAGGCAGTCAATCGTTTTACAAAGGAGCGCGTATTCCCTTCAAGCGATATGTATAGGATATTCATTTTGGCCATTAGAACTCTTCTTTCTACTTTGATATTCTCGCAGGTTTAATTATACGCTAAAAAAGCGGTAACTTGTAATATTCTTTTGCGCGAATGTCAATTTTTCCGTGAAGTTATTATTTTTTAGGATGAAATAAGTTGAATAATAAACCATCTTTCCGGGTAAAATGCTAAAATTAATACTAAATCATAAGATCTTTAACGGGGGAATGGATAGTGAGCAGTGTTGTGTTGAATAACCTGACCTTTGAAGCAAAGTCGGGAGACGAACTGGAAGAAGTATCACTGGGCCTGATGTCACCGCAGATGGTGGCGCTGTGCAGCAATAGCACGGCACCGGTAGCGGCCTTAGAACAACTGCTGATGAATCAAGGAAAAATGATTGAGGGATCCGTCCAAATTAACGGCAACGACCTGTCACAGCTAAAGCGCCACCCCGAACAAGCGGTGGTCTCGTTTGCCCGGTTGGTCCTAAAGGGCAAAACAGTTGAGCGGGCCATCCATCATGCCAGTCGCCACCTGAAAGATGCCCTGCCGGTTGAACAAACACTGCCGATGCTATCACCGTTGGGAATCAAGCATGACGATAAGGTGGCGGCGTTAACGGCCAGCCAGCAGGTCGAATTGCGGGTGATCATTATGTTAGCGTTGCGGCGCCCGGTCGTCTTCCTTGGTGATGCCCTCGATCAGCTGCCCGCGCCGGCACGGCAGACGATTGGCAACCTGGTGAGGGACTATGCTCAGAAGACCAACTCCATAGTGCTCTTTTCCAGCAATGACGTTTCGACCATGATGCGGTTTGCCCAGACGATTTATTATTTCAGCGGCAGTCGGTTGACGTCTGCTCGTGATATTAATCCGAGTGATGGAGTCGACTGCACGGTAACCGTAACGGGGACGGGGCTGCCAATTGACGTGGCGATGAAGATGGGGGCCCATATGCTCGGCGAGGCAGAAAACCAAACCCGGTTCCTGTATACCGGTAATATCCAGGCCCTGTTGCCACTGCTGGAACAAAACACCATCACCGACGTCCGGATCGAGGACGCCACGGTAGACGATGAACTAATGGCTTATTAGCAGAGGGGTGGTCAAATGGGGCGCACGATAATTGTCAGTCGCCGGCATGACCGGCTTAGCCAGCTGATCATGAAAAAGATGTACGATGCGGTGGCGGTAAGCAGTCTCAAAGTGAGTTTTCAGCAGGGGGACCAGTTATGCTGGCTCCCAGAGATCAATGCTCCAGTAGATGAGGAAGTGCAAGCGCTGGCTGCGCAAATCGACCGGGCGGTGTTTACTCCCCAAAAGATTGTTATGCTGTCAATGGTCGGCACGGCAGATGATGCGACGCCAGAACAGGTGCAGCGGTGGTATGGCAAGGGAGCGCAGGAATACCTCTGGGCTCACCAGTACGCAATTAAGATGATTGACGAGCTAGAACTGCCGTATACGGTGATTCGCTCCCTGCCGCTGACGGCTACGGCTAGTCCCGCGGTAATCACGTCCGAGGGGCAGGCGGTCACTGGTAAGGGCGTCAGTGAGGAGACCTTAGCAGGCGTGATTGAGCAGGCACTGCTGACCGACCGCTACCGCAACCAGTCGATTGGAATTTCCGCAAAGGAGGATGACTAGGATGATTCAGCAAAGCTATCAGGATTGGACGGGGAAACTTGCCCAGACGCGTTTTCCCCGCTGGAAGGAACTACCGACGCTTGGCCTGTACATCGATCAGGTGGTAACGATTGTCAATGACCAGTTGTCAGCAATTGGTGTGGAACCGCTGACGAAGTCAATGGTCAATAATTACGTTAAGAAAAAAGTGATTCAGGCACCGGTAAAGAAGAAGTACGCGGTGAATCAACTAGTTGACCTTTTACTGATTGGGCTGTTCAAGACGAGCTTTTCAATTGAGGAGATTCGGGCGGGAATTGCCGAAGTAACGGTCGCTGCCTATCCACAAAAAGCGTACGACCAATTTGTCGATATCCTCAACGCCAAGCTGGCTGGCGAGCCTCTGCAGCCGCTCGCTAACTACCAGCCGAGCCAGCAACTGGAGATCTACGCCATTGATGCAGTGCTGACCCAGTTAAAGGCTACTCACCTGCTGCGGGAGCTGCACCAGCAACAATCCGTTACGCAGGTTGATTAGGAATAAAATAACGGCTTCTGCAATGCGCTTTTCCGCATTACAGAAGCCGTTTGTTATATGCAGTAAAGTTGATCGCCTACTCTTGCCCGGGGCGCTCTCGCTTGCCGACATCGGTAGCGATGATTTGGTAAAGGGCAGCGAAGAGGGGAACCGTCAGCATCATGCCAAGAATTCCGGAAATACTGCCACCGATAATGACCGCGGCAAAGACCCAGACACTTGGCAAGCCAATGCTCTTGCCGACCACCAGCGGATAGGTTATCCGGTTGTCCAGCTGCTGCAGGACGATGATAAAGATAAGAAAGATACCGGCTTTCAGTGGCGAGACGGCAAAGATGAGCACGACCCCGATACTGGCGCCTAAAATGGCCCCGATGATTGGAATAAGTGCACCGATGGCGGTCACGACCCCAATCATTGTCGCGTATGGCATCTGGAGAATGGACATACCGATAAAACAGGCGATTCCTAAGATAGCAGCGTCCTTGCACTGCCCGGCAATGTGGTTGCTGTAACAATTGTCAAAAGTCCTGATGACGTACATCAGCGGCCGTTTGATTTTGCCCAGGTAAGCGTCAATCAGGCGGGTACACTGGCGGGCCAGCATTTTCTTATAAATCAGCAGGTAAATGGAGAAGAAAAAGGCCACGATGGAGGTGGTCGCCACGGAAACGACTGACGAGGCGGTAGACATAAGGGCTTTCACGGTGCCGCTGAAACCGTAGGAAAGGACCTTCTCGGCTTTGGACCAGCTCAGGTGCCGGACGTCAAATTGCTTGAAGACTTCCTGGAGGTTGCTGTTGTGTTCGAAGGCCGTAATAAACCTTGTAATCACCTTGCTGTGGTTGTTAATTAGTAGCTGAACGCAGCTGATCAGCTCGGGGATGACCAGCCGGATGACGATGGCTAAAATCAAGAAAATCGATAGGTAGGAGAGAACGATTCCCCAGAGACGCTGGAATTTCTTTGCCCGGGGGCCCTTGAATAGCCGGCGGTAAAGCTGTTCATACTTGCGTAAAAGCAGGTTGACAATGTAGGCAATCACGGCGCCAATGAGGAGGGGTGTCATGGCCGCAAAAATCGTCGTACACCATTTAGCAAAGTGGGGCCAAAACACGATTGCCAGGTAGAGGGCGAAGAGCGCCAGCGCTAGGGAAACGTGCTGACGGTTGACGTACTTTTTCATTAGCAGTCCTCCTGCTTGGTCAGCTGGGCGGCTAGGCGGCTTAGGTAGGCATGGCTGGCAAGCTGTTCTTGGCAGTCGCCCTGGTCATGCAGGTTGATTTCATAGATGCTGCTTGCCTGGGGATTCATCCGGGGGAGGACGCCAGCCCAGTCAATTTTGCCGGTCCCCAGCGTCAAGCTATCGTGCGTTTGCCCCAGAGAATCGACGAGGTGGTAGTGAACAACGGCGGGTGCCAGGTGACTAAGTGATGCTTGCAGGCCCTGATTGTCCCCATGCAGCTCGATAAAGCAATGGGAAGTATCAAACGCCAGCCGGTAATGGTGGGCCAGGATTTCGTCTTCCTGAGCGGGGTCACCGTACGCAAATACTGGTGCAATCGAGTTTTCAAACATAATGTGGTCACCGCCTGCCCGGGCAAAGCGGTCCAGCCGCTGGTAAACAGCGTCCCGGGCTGCTTGGACGGACGGGTACAGTGCCACCATGTATTCGACGGTTGGGCCAGCGTAGCCACCGTGAACCAGCACTTGGACGTCCAAGTCATCAGCGAGGCGGAGCAGCTGCGTAGTCGTTTCCTCAATGAAACGGTACAATTCTGGATAATCCTTTTCGGGCGCCACGACATCGGCATGGTACTCGCCAAAGCTCATTGGGTGGTGGAGGACGATGTGACGGACGCCCCGAGATTGGACGTACTGGATTGCCTCCCGAAGGTGCTGGTAACCCGCCGGTGTAAAGTCATTTGCAGCGGTGAAAAATTCGTAGACTTGTGGCTGGTAGCGCAGACGGTCGTCAATCTGTTCACGGCTGCTGCTGCCTTTTAAACCGAGTTGGGGCTGAAACATGGATAAGACTCCTTTACATACTGTGATTACTGCTACTATCATAGCAGATTTTAACTGGGGTGATAAAAAACGGGGAGCTTTGTTATAATGAAGGCGTTCGGAGATGGGAATCATAGTTTGTGAGCGGAGGGATAGAACAATGACGGCAGATATAAATATTTTTAACCAGGTCGACGACTCGCAGGTCAGCAACCTCGACCAGCTTTCTAACTTTGAAGTAGCAGCGATTTTTAACAAGTATGCTCAGCATAACCTGCGGGGCAACGAGGTCGTCAATGGCGGCCGGGGGAACCCAAACTGGATTGCCACGACAGCCCGGCTGGCCTATTCCCGCCTGTTAGAGTTTGGGGTCACCGAAGCGGAACGGACCTATTTTGACCCGCGGGGGATGGCTGGTGATGTTCAAAAGGAGGGCATTTACCAGCGCCTGATGATTGCTCTGAAATCCTCGCGGCGGGATATTTTCCTACGGACGGTGATTGACGCGGCAATCAGCCAGCTGGCAATTAAGGATAAGGATGCCTTCGTCTACGAACTGGTTGACGGTGCCCTTGGCGATCACTATCCTTACCCGCCCCGCTGCTTGACCTACACTGAAAAGGTCCTGCAACAGTACCTGCAGAAGGTCTGCTTCAAGGATGTTCAAATGGCACAGGATGTTGATATTTTCCCAACGGAGGGCGGCACGGCAGCGATGGTCTATATTTTCCAGGAACTGCATTACGCCCACGTACTGTATCCCGGCGATACGGTCGTTGTTAATTCGTCCATCTTTACCCCGTACCTGCAAATCCCGGAACTGAGCGAATACAACCTGCGGATCAAGACGGTCACGACCAAACGCGAGAATAACTGGCAGATGACTGATGAACAATTTGAACAGCTCAAGGATCCACGGGTCAAGGCCTTCTTCGCGGTCAACCCGACCAACCCGACGGCCCGGGCATTCACGCCGGAACGGCTGGCAAAGTTTAAGGAAGTTATTAAGGCAAACCCCGACTTGGTAATCATCACTGACGATGTGTACGGAACCTTTTCGCCAAGCTACCAGTCGATTTTCGCAGTGGCGCCCCACAACACCATCCTGGTGTACTCATTCTCGAAACTGTATGGCGCGACCGGGCAGCGACTCGGTGTGGTCTGCATGCACCACCAGAATGTCTGTGACCGGATCATCCAAGAAAACCTGCAAAACTGCCGCCTAAAGGAATTAGATGAGCGCCGGTACTCAATCGTGGTGCCCGATCCCCACAAGATGAAATTCATTGACCGGATGGTTGCTGATAGCTGGGCAATCGGCCTTTACCACACTGCGGGTCTCTCATCGCCCCAACAGGTAATGATGGACATGTTTGCCCTCTCGAACCTCAAGAATGCGGGGCTAAGCCCGTATGTCCAATTGTCACGGGAAGTTGTCGCGGCCCGTTACCATGAATTTTGGCATGGCCTTGGCATCCAGCCCGATGAGACACCAGAAAACACCCGCTATTACACCCTGGTCGACATCTTTGACCTCATGCGCCAACGGCACGGAAAGAAATTCTGCCAGTACTTCAAGGACAACTACAACTACTTGGACTTTACTTACCGGCTGGCAACTGAATTTGGGGCCGTGGTAATGGATGCGACGGCGTTTGGCGCGGAAAAGGGAAACGTCCGGGTTTCGTTGGCGAACCTTGAGAAGGCTGACTATCGGAAACTCGCGCGGGCCATCCTTGACCTGGTAGATGAGTACTACCAGGTATTTAAAAAGAAAAATAAGAAGTGAGCAAGCAGTTGGAAAAGCAAAGTACAAGGCGACCGCTGATATTAGCGCCACAGCTGCCGTTAGCCTGGACGGTGAGTTGGCTGGTCATGGTCAGTGTGGCCCACGCACTGGGCCGGCCGCTGGCAACTGGGGATGATGTTCAAGAGTCCGTCTTGCTCTTGTCGGCGGTTGTGATCCTCGCCAATATTTATAATCTAGTAATCTTATACCAACGGCCGACCGTTAATCAGCTGCGTGACAATTGGGCGATTCTTGCCTATGCATTGGTGCTGAGCTGTTCGACCGTTCTTGCCTGGGGCCAGCCGCGCGCGATTCTCCTACCAGATAAACTAGCTGGCTGGCAGTCCGTCTTTCTGCTCCTGAACTGTGGTCAGGCGGGGCTGGGGATCTATCTCTGGCAACGCTGGTCCTGGACAACGCCCGCCAGTAACCGTGACCGCCTATCGCTATGGCTGATGCCAGCCGCCTTGTTGCTGACGGCAATTATCTTTCCACCGGTCTTGGAGCCGTTCGGGAGCGCCGCGCGGCAGGTCGTGCTGGCAAATGCGGTGGCCCTTGGCGTCCTGCTTTACTGTCAGTGGCGTAACCGCGACCGTTTACTGGCTCCGGTACCGGCCCGGCTGAGTGCTGGCTACCAGATGATCCTAGGGTGTCAGCTTGCGGCAGGATTATTTTGCCTGGTTTTAGGGGTACCGCTGTTGGTCTGGCGGTGGAATGGTGAATCGACGGGAGCCGTTGGTGCCTGCGTGGCCGTTAGCATCCTCGTCGCCGAGCTGACTACCGGCGTACTAGCCGCCCTGCAGCGGTACCGGCTGCAGTACCAGTACGGGTTAGCCAGGAAGCACCAGTTGCGTTACCGGTGTTTGGGTGCACTTTTATTAGCCGTGGTATTAGTCAGTTGTTGCCTATTGATGATATGAAAAAACTCCCTCTCGTTGTTCAACGAGGGGGAGTTTTTTTGGATATGGATGAAATTAAAGGTTCTTATCCATAATGAAGGTCAGCTTGGAAAGCTCCAGGCCGTGCATAATCAACTTCGCCATCAGGTCCTTGGTCCGCTTGGCTAGTTCTGCAACCATCTTGTGGCTTTCGGCACTCAGGAAGGCGCTGACCTCACTGTTGTCCTTACCAGCAACTTGTGGGGCGACGGTGTTGACCCACCGATAAAGGTATTCCCGGCAGTCCTTGAGGTAGTCGAGATCCTGTTGAGCAAACTCAGCGTGGTGAGACTCTACGATCATCGACAGGGCGCGGTACATCCAGTAGGCGCTCTTGAGGTCCATATTCAGTTCCATTGGGGTTTCCCGGTAGCTTTTGTCCATGTCCTGGGCCTGACCGAAGAACGGAACGTATGGGGTAAAGGTTGGTACTCCGAAGCACATCCACATAATGGTCGAGGCTGCTTCAGGCAGGTCGTTGCGAACTTGCAGGACGTGGGAGTTTTGGGTCCGGTTCAACGAGATTGGCCGGAAGAGGTGCTTTTCTTCGTCCGTCCCCTTGCCCAGTGGGTCGTAAGGGGTGCCTTGGTAGTGGCTGCTCAATACCTGTTCGACGTCTTCCAGGGTCAGCTTCCGGTCGCTCCGCATGATGAACGGCAGGTCAAAGTCCAGTGGGTCCATCTCAACTGTCGGGTTCAGAATTTTGTGCCCGTACCACTGACGGGGAGTGTTGTAGTGCTGGTCGAAGAAGTTAGCGGTACCGAAAATATGGCGGAAATTCCAGCCGTGCTTGTCCGGGTTCAGGTGGTGCTGTTCGACGAACTCCTGAATTCCCTCCGACCACATAAAGTTGTCAGGGTCGCTAAAGTCGACCTGCTGGATGGCAACCCGGTTTCCGGTGACGGCGTAGGCATCATCTGGAATCCGCTGGGCAACCCAGTGGTGCCCGGTGACGATTTCCATGTACCAAATATCGTTTTTGTCACTGAAGATGACCCCATTTCCCTCAGCAGAACCGTACTTTTTGATCAGACCGCCCAGGTAGCTAACCCCTTCTTTAGCACTGTTGATGAAGGGAAGGGTGGTGGCAACGATGAGGTCTTCGTTAATTCCGGATTCGGTGTTCAGGGGGTCAAACGAAAGGACCCGCTCGTTGGCATAAACACTTTCAGTTGCGCTCATGCCGACATTTTGGGAGTTAAAGCCGCTTTCGTCAAAAATCCCCTGGTTCTTGTAATCGACGTTCGGCGTCCCCTGGTAGCTGTAGCCATCAGCTGGACGGTCGACGACACAGTGGTTGAGGTAAGCCTTGACCTGGTTAGGGTGGTTGCGGTAGGCCGGGTAGACAACCAGCCGCATTGGGTTCAGTGGGCCAAAGGTGTCGTCATTACGGGCAGCCATCGTCGACCCGTCGATGCTGGCATTTTTACCAACAAGAACGGTAGTACAAGCAGATAAGTTTTTCTTCATTACGTATTCAGACCTTTCTACAAACCTGATGAACAAAAGCGTTTCCTATACTATTATTTTAAGGTTTACCAATGAGCTGGTCAAACATTACTCCCCGTAACTAACCGTTGAAATGGGCCTGCTGCAAGTCGGCGAATTCTGCGTGGACAAGCTGGGCAAGGTCTTCAGCATTGAGCTGTACTGACCGGCCGATTTTGCCGGATGAAACGTAGATGGTCCCCTGCTCCCGGGCTGACTGGTCAATAAAGATCGGGTATTGGAACTTTTCGTAAATTCCGACCGGGGTGTTGGCCCCGTGGACGTAACCGGTGGTCTTGAGCAGGTTCTTCAACGGGACCATGCTGACCTTTTTGTTGCCGGAAACCTTCGCCAGCTTTTTTTCATCGAGGTGGGTATCAACGGGGATGACTCCGACGAGCGGGCCGGTGGCGTTCCCAGTCAGGACCAGGGTCTTATAGATGGTATGTTCATCAATCCCGGTGTGATCCACCGTCATTGTGCGAACGTCCCCATCCTGGTGGGTAGGGAACTCAGCTTGCTGGTAGGCAATCTTGTTTTTATCGAGGATTTGTTCGACCTGGGTCTTTTTTAATTTGCTTTTTTTGTTCTTTTTACTCATAATAAGATTCCTTTCAAAATAATGGAACGGACCAATCTTTTATAAAAAGGTCCCAATTAAAAATAGGTCTGTTATACTAGTAATGAATATAACAGCACAGGAAATAAATCTGAGGAGCTAATAAAAACATGGCAGATTTAGTATACCGCTCTGTAATGCGCGATATAAAACAAAAAATCTTGAAAAATCAGTATGCGGGGATGCGCCTGCCTGACGAACGGAGCCTGAGTGAAACCTATGGGGTAAGCCGGAGCTCCATCAAACGCGCGCTCGGCATCCTGGCCCAGCAGGGGATTATCTTCAAAAAACGGGGGTCGGGGACCTTCATTAACCCCCTCTACCTCAAAAACCAATCCCTCTTCCACTATGAAGGCAGTAATCTCGGGATTACCGACAGTTTCCAGCTGGACGGTAAGAAGCAGAGCATCCAGCTGCTTGACTACCAGGTTGTCCCGGCCAACGCGGACATCCAGGAAGAGCTTTTTCTCAGCAATACCGACTTTGTTTACCAGATTAAACGACTGCGCTTGATTGACGACCAGCCCTTTATGATTGAGACCGGCTTTATCCCGATTAAGATTGTGCCGACCCTTTCCCCAGCCGTGGTTAATAGTTCGATTTTCAACTACTTAGAGGATACCAAGGGCAAACGGGTTACCAAGTCCTTTACGACCATCAGCGTGTCACCATCGACGGCCGACGACCAAAAACTGTTGGAGTTGAAACCAACGGAGCCGGTTGCGGTAATGGATGGGGTCTTTTTCCTTGACGACGGAACCCCATTTGAGGTTTCTAGTATGCGGATTCACTACCGTTATATGCGGTATAGTACTTTTATCAACCTGGACCAGGAAGGCTAACAGCGGTTGGGAGCGTGCTCTCAGCCGTTTTTGATTTGGCGGTGTCCACAGGCGCGCTTGATTTCCGACCAGGTCCGGTGGGCACCGTAGGCAAAGGCGAAGGAACAGGTTATGGTAAGAACGACCAGCAGGGGGAGGGTCAACTCAAGCGGCAGCCACGGCAAGAACCGCCGGCTGGCTTGCCAGAGCCAGTATAGCCAGAAAAGATGACCAAGAAAGGCGCGGTGGGCATAGAGCGCAACCCAATGGATGAAGGGCAGCCACTGGTTGCGGAACTTTTGCAGGTGGCCGAGCAGGGTGGCAATCAGGCCGATTGTGGAGAGATTATAAAAAATCATTGACGGCAGGTAATAGGGGGCGTTAGTCAAGCGAACCGGATAGCCGTAACGAAAGAAGTTGGCAGTAACGATATATAAGAAGAGTAGCCAGAGGACCAGTTGGGCCAGCCAGTGCCGAGCCATAAATGGGCGTAGCTCTGTTGCAAATACGTGCGTGAGAACTCCACAAACGGCAAAAATGATGAAGCTTGGGAAGACCCGGTCAAGCAGGTACCAGTGCTGGGCCTGATAGCCATGAAAAACGACCCGCTCATATAGTAGGTGCCAGCAGATTTCAAAGAGCAGGGCCAGCAAAAAGAGCAAGCAGCCACGGGCCGGCCGGTGGCGAACTAGGCGGGCGAGCCACCAAAAGAGGGGCATGATGATGATAAATTGCAGCATCATCACGTTGTACCACAGGTGGGGTGCCGCGTTTCCGTTAATGAACTGCCAGGCAAAGCTCGCCCAGTTGTGGTAGTGCTGGTGCTGCTGCAACTGTGGCAGCACCAGCAGGTAAACAGTCGTCCATAAAATTGACGGTATAAATAGGATGTGCCAGCGGTTGAGCATAAAGCGCGGGTAATCGCGGAGGTGGGCATCCGGATGGGTGCGGACGGTTGAGTACACGATTCCAAAGATGAAAGCGGGGGCGCTGAACTTAATGAGTTCATAGATTCCGCCTAGGAAGAACTGCTGACCGATTGCGTGAGTGGCCGGCAGGAGGAAGGTGATGACGGACTGGGTCATCACCGTCGTTACCGCCATAAGTTTTTCAAAATCACCGATATCCGCGCGGTTCAGGCTATTTAACTCTACCAATTGCTCCTTGCTCCCATCTTTAGCTAATATTACATTTTTTAGTATACACCCCTGACCGCAGTGTAGGGTTTAGGGACTGCTATGGTGCGCTTTTAGCCGGTTGTTATCAATAAGCAGAAGTTAAAGAACGGCTAAAAAAGATTAAAATTTGATAATTGGACCGTATCAATTTTCAAAAAGGTTGACTTTAAATAAAAAGCGTTTATCATTAAGGATGTAAATTGAATGATTTACGTTAGTTGTTAGAAGCACGAACGTATTTGATTTATTCAGAAGGAGTGTTTATTAGAATGGCAGTAGATTACGATTCCAAGCAATACTTGGAAAGTGTTGATGCTTACTGGCGTGCTGCAAACTACCTTTCAGTAGGTACTTTGTTCTTAATGGGTGACCCACTGTTACGTCAACCATTGAAGCCAGAAGACGTTAAGCCAAAGCCAATTGGTCACTGGGGTACGATTGTTCCACAAAACTTCATTTACGCCCACTTGAACCGGGTTATCAAGAAGTACGACCTTGACATGTTCTACATCGAAGGTTCCGGTCACGGTGGCCAAGTTATGGTTAACAACTCATACTTGGATGGTTCATACACTGAAATTTACCCTGAATTTACTCAGGACACTAAGGGAATGGCTAAGCTGTTCAAGCACTTCTCATTCCCAGGTGGTACTGCATCACACGCCGCACCTGAAACTCCAGGTTCAATCCACGAAGGTGGGGAACTTGGTTACTCACTTTCCCACGGTGTTGGTGCAATCTTAGATAACCCAGACGTTATCGCTGCTGTTGAAATCGGTGATGGTGAAGCTGAAACTGGTCCATTGATGGCATCATGGTTCTCAGACAAGTTCATCAACCCAATCAAGGATGGTGCGGTATTGCCAATCATCCAGGTTAACGGTTTCAAGATTTCTAACCCTACTATCCTTTCCCGGATGAGCGACGAAGAACTGACTAAGTACTTCGAAGGTATGGGCTGGAAGCCATACTTCGTTTCCGCTTACAAGGAAGCTGACCGTGAAGGTGAATTCGACGGTTACAAGGACCACATGGATGTTCACGAACAAATGGCTAAGACGATGGACAAGGCCATCGAAGACATCAAGGCTATCCAAAAGAACGCTCGTGAAAACAACGATGAATCACTGCCACAATGGCCAATGATCATCTTCCGTGCACCTAAGGGTTGGACTGGTCCGAAGAAGGATCTTGACGGTAACCCAATCGAAAACTCATTCCGTGCTCACCAGATTCCTATTCCGGTATCACAAGATGATATGGAACACAAGGACATGCTGGTTGACTGGATGAAGTCATACAAGCCAGAAGAACTGTTCGACGAAAATGGTCACCCAGTTGACTTAGTTGAACAAAACACTCCTGACGGTGACAAGCGGATGGCAATGAACCCAATCACTAACGGTGGTAAGGATCCTAAGCCGCTGATCTTGCCTAACTACCGTGACTTTGCCGTTGACGTTCAAAACCACGGTACTGTTGTTAAGCAGGACATGCTGGAATGGGGTAAGTACCTCAGCAAGATGGCAGAACTGAACCCAGATACTTTCCGTGGCTTCGGTCCTGACGAATCTAAGTCTAACCGTCTGTACGCTATCCTTGACAACCAAAAGCGTCAATGGATGGAAGAAGTTCACGAACCAAACGATGAAGACGTTGCACCACAAGGTCGGATGATTGATTCTCAACTGTCCGAACACCAAGCAGAAGGTTTCCTTGAAGGTTACACTCTGACTGGTCGTCACGGATTCTTCGCAACTTACGAAGCATTCGGTCGGGTTGTTGACTCCATGCTGACTCAACACATGAAGTGGTTACGGAAGGCTAAGGATCTTTACTGGCGTAAGCAATACCCAGCATTGAACTTCGTTGATACTTCAACTGTCTTCCAACAAGACCACAACGGTTACACTCACCAAGATCCAGGTCTGTTGACTCACATGTTCGAAAAGGAACGTCCAGACCTTGTTAAGGAATACCTGCCAGCAGATACTAACTCCCTGATGGCTGTATCCAACAAGGCATTCAACGACCAAGAATGCATCAACATCTTCGTAACTTCCAAGCACCCACGTGCACAATGGTTCTCCATTGACGAAGCTACTGAATTGGTTGACAACGGTCTTGGCTACATCGACTGGGCTTCTACTGACCAAGGTAGCGAACCTGACGTTGTTTTTGCTTCAGCTGGTACTGAACCTACTGAAGAAGCTCTTGCCGCAATCGACATTCTGCACGACAACTTCCCAGAATTGAAGATTCGTTACATCAACATCGTGGAAATCATGAAGCTGATGAACACTGACAAGAACCCTGAAGGATTGACTGATGCAGAATTCAACCAATACTTCACTACTGACAAGCCAGTAATCTTCGCATGGCACGGTTTCCGTGACATGATCCAAGCCCTGTTCTTCGACCGTGCTAACCGCAACGTTCACATCCACTCATACGAAGAAAATGGTGACATCACCACTCCATTCGACATGCGTGTATTGAACGAACTGGACCGGTTCCACTTGGCTAAGGACGCTATCCAAAACGTACCTGGCTACGAACAAAAGGCTGCTGCTTTCGTTGCCAAGATGGACAACATGATCAACAAGCACAACCACTACATTCGTTCAGAAGGTAAGGACTTGCCAGAAGTTACTAACTGGACTTGGAAGGGTCTCAAGTAATCAACTCCTGATTGCTAATTAAACACTTAATAAATAAAGGAGACTGGGAATTAACTCAGTCTCTTTACTGTTTTAAAGTTAAAAATGCAACAGCGCAGTAGATGGCTGGCAGTTCAAACGCTGATTTATCAGCATTTGACCAACCTAGCCATCCTTGCGGAGGTGGGACGACGAACTAGTTAAGCTAGTTCTGTCTCACTCTCTTTTTTCGCATTCCCGGTATAATTTATAGGATTATTGACGAGGAGAGAATTGATGATGAACATACGCTGGCAACGGGGCCGGACCTACCTGGTGATTGGCTCACTCGTTTTTGGAATGTTGTTCGGGGCTGGAAACCTGGTCTTTCCGGTTCACCTGGGCCAACTGGCGGGAGCCAACTGGGGGCCGGCAGCGGCCGGTTTTATTAGTTCCGGGGTCCTCCTGCCATTACTAGCACTCCTGGCGCTTAGTGTAACCCGGAGCCGGGGCTTGTTTGACCTTGCCCGGCCGGTCGGTGACTGGTTTGCTCTGGTCTTCCTGATAATGGTTCACGCCACCATTGGTCCGCTTTGTGCCACCCCCCGGACGGCTACCGTTCCCTACGCGATTGGTATTGCTCCGGCACTGCCGGCGAAGATGCAGTCGCTGGGTTTAGCCTTGTTTACCGGAGCCTTTTTTCTGGTGGCCTACTTTTTTTCGGTAAAGTCCGGAAGGGTGACGGAGATTATTGGCAAGGTCCTGAACCCGGCCTTTCTGGTGATGCTCCTGGTGGTGTTCCTCCTGGCCTTTTCCCGGCCAATGGGTAAACTATCCACTCCGCACCCCACAAGCGACTATTTAACGCAACCCCTTGCGAATGGCTTTTTACAGGGCTATAACACCATGGACGCTCTGGCGATGCTGATCTTTGGGGTAACCGTCGTCGCGGCCGTCCAGCAAATGGGCTTCGACAACCGGGCCCGCTCACTAGCAACGGCCAAGGGGGGCTTTATCGGCATTCTGGGGATTGGCGTCCTCTACTTGGGGCTGATTTATCTCGGGACCACCAGCAGGAACCAGTTTGCATTAGCGACCAACGGGGGGACGACCCTTAACCAGGTGGCTCATTACTACCTGGGGACGTTCGGCAACGTGCTTCTGCTGACGCTGGCCACAGTGACCTGTCTGACGACGGCGATGGGGCTGGTAATTGCTTTCTCCCAGGACTTCCACCAGCGCTTCCCCCAGATTTCATATAAGACTTTTTTGCGCTTGAATTGTCTGCTATCCTTTTTAATCGCCAACCTTGGCTTGGACCAGATTGTAACCTGGTCGACGCCGGTACTGATGTTCCTGTACCCCTTAGCAATCGTTTTGATTTGCGTAGCCCTTGCTTCGCCATTATTTGGCCGGGCTCCGGTGGTGTACCGGTGGGCACTGGGACTGACGATAATTCCCGCTTTCTTTGCCCTGGTTGCTAATGTACCGCCAGCCTTGAAGGGATGGACGGTTAGCCGCCTACTGACCGGTTGGGCAGAGCAGCACCTGCCACTTTTTGCTACGGGTTTTGCCTGGCTGCCCTTTGCGCTTGTCGGGACAGCTATTGGTTTGGCCGTCCGGCAGTACCAGCGGTATAATGCAGGTAAATAACGCGAGGGGAGAGTGAGCAAGTGCAACGTTACTATTTAAGTATCGATATTGGAGGAACGGCCATCAAAAGTGCCCGGATCGATCATTCCGGCAATATTATTGCGACGGACCAGTTGCCAACGCCCCAGCGAGCGGACGATTTTTTAGCGGCGCTTGCCCAGCTTATTCACGCTAGTCAGGATGTTCATGCTGTGTGCGTGAGTGTCCCTGGAATCGTCAACCCGACTACGGGGCAGGTGGAGTTTACGGGGGCGCTTGGTTTTATGGGCGAATTTAACCTGGCAGAGTATGTGCGCCGGTTAACCGGACTGCCGGTCTACGTTGGCAACGATGCCAACTGCGCCACCCTAGCGGAGATGTGGCTAGGCAACCTGACGACGGTGGCTAACGGAGCGGTTGTCACCCTGGGGACTTCGGTTGGCGGGGGTCTGATGATTAATGGTCAGCTCCTGGCCGGGCCTCATTTTCGGGCAGGGGAAATCAGTGCAATTGTCAACAACCATGACCACTTGGACCCCCACGAGGCGACGGTTGGGGCCAGTACGTCGGCGGTCAAAATGATTGCAGCGGTGGCGGCAGCTTGTGGCTTGCCAGATTCCAGGGATGGCCGCCGGGCATTTGTAGAAATTAACCGGCATACTCCGGCAGCCTGGGAGATTTTTACTGCCTTTTGCCGTCGGGTGGCAGTTCTGCTAATCAATGTTCAAGCCGTTGTTGACCTTGAGCGGATTTTAATTGGTGGTGGAATCAGTGCTCAGCCGGTAGTTGTCAGTGAGATCCGTCACCAGTTTAAGCTGCTCCAGGAGAGTGACCGTCGTTTGCAAGACGACATTGCGATGCCCGATATTCAAGCTGCCAAGTTTGGCAACGAGGCCAACTTGTTAGGGGCTCTATATGGCCTGCTCCTCCAACTTGAGGAAAAGTAGAATAGAGTAAGGCGCTTAGCCCTGTGGCAATTTCCACTGGACTAAGCGCCTTTATTTTTGGTATGGGAAGTGGGCCATGGCAGGAACCTGATCCCATTTGACCGGGTAGCCGGCACCGTGAGCGCAGAAAACCGAATCTGGTGTATTGGGGAGGTCCGCTACCGGATCATATTGGTGGTCGGTAATAACCTCGGCAGCGTTGTGGCACGGACGGTAGCCGTCAACGACACACTCCAGCTGACCTTGACCACGGTTATAATTACGAACGGTAATGGCGTAATCACGCATTGTGGCGACGGGGCCACTGCCGGTGATGGTAGTCAGCGGACCGGCACCACTCTCCGTAAGCTTAAAATCAGCGCCCATCTGCTGCAGGTCATTGATTGCGCGCCCAACTTCCTCCTGGGGGACGGTTAAACGATAGTGGTACCAGGGTTCTAAGAGGACGCACCACTTCTGAGCTCGTAACTCCATCAAACCCTGGCGGACAGCCCGCCAGGTGGCCTCGCGAAAGTCGCCGCCGACGGAGTGGACGATGCTCCCCTTACCGCCGACCAGAGTGATTTGAACGTCGGTGAGGGGAGCCCCAATGAGGACGCCGCGGTGTTCCTTGGCGCCCAGGCTGGCCATGACCTGTTGCTGCCAGTTGTGACTTAGGACCTCTTCGCGGCAGTGGCTGGTGAAGGTGAGCCCGCTTCCGCGGGGAGCAGGCTCTAAGCGCAGGTGGACTTCGGCATAGTGCCGGAGCGGCTCAAAGTGTCCGACTCCTTCCACAGGGCGATCAATCGTTTCGCGATAGAGAATCTGCCCGTTAGTAAACTGAACTTGGAGACCGTACCGTTGGGCTAGCAGCTGTTCAAGAACCTCTTTTTGAACGGTTCCCATCAGCTGAACACGTGCCTCTTGGAGCTCGCTCAGCCACTCGACCTTGAGTTGGGGCTCCTCGTCGGCTAGTTCGCGCAGGGCCGCGAGGTATGGCCGCGGATTATCATTGTCGATTTTGATCGCGTAGGAGAGTACAGGTTGCAGCCGGGGCTGAGGTGCGGTTGTGGCCTGACCCAGTCCCTGGCCGGGATACGAGGAAGTTAGGCCGGTAATGGCACAGACGCCGCCGGCCGGAATCGATTGCTGGATAGAAAACTTACTGCCGTTGTAAACCCGCAGTTGGTCGGCTTTCTCACCGGGGAGGACTTCCCTTTTGGCAACCAGCTGTCCGCTGAGGACACGCACCCAACTGAGCCTGTTACCGCGGTCATCATGAGAAATTTTGAATACCCGGGCAGCAAATTGGTCACCAGTAGAAGGAGTTTCGACCGTCCACTGTGCTAAACCGTCGAGCAGTTCTTGGATGCCGGTAAGTTTTAACGCGGAGCCGGCATAACACGGAAAAAGTTTGCGCTGCTGGATCAGGCTTTGCACCTGCTGCTCCGTCAGGCAATCGTTAGCCAGGTAGCTTTCGAGGACTGCATCATCTTGCATGGCGATTGCTTCGGCGGTAGCGCCGGTAGTTGGTGTTTTACCTGTAAAGTCAACACAGGCTGCTGACAATGAGCTTTGCAGCTGTTTGATAACTGCTGGGACATCGGCGCCGACACTATCGGTCTTATTAATAAAAATAAAGGTTGGCACGTGGTATTGCGCTAACAGGTCCCAGAGGGTGCGCGTGGAGCCTTGAAGTCCGTCGGTGGCGGAAATAACGAGGACTGCATAATCAAGCACCTGCAGGACCTGCTCTGTCTGGGCCGCAAAGTCGATATGGCCCGGGGTATCGAGGAGGGTTAGGTGGAGCTTCTGGTAGTCGAGGGCGGTCTGGTGGGTAAAAATCGTGATCCCGCGTTGCTTTTCCAGCTGGTCGGGATCGAGGAAGGAACTTCCCTTGTCCACGCGCCCGAGCTGCCGCAGCTGACCAGCCTGGTAGAGTAATGCCTCTGTCAGGGTAGTTTTTCCCGCATCTACGTGGGCAACCAGGCCCCCAATAATCTGCTTAGTCATCGTTCTACTTTTGGAAGCCTTCCGTGGCCCGGACGACGAGGACATCGCAGTGGGCCGTCCGGCTAACGTAATTGGTGACGGAACCAATCATCAACCGTTCTACGCCAGAAAGCCCCGAGGCGCCAATTACAATCAAATCGGAATGGTGATCGGCGGGGAATTCCCGTGCGATGACCCGCTTGGGATTGCCGAACCGGATATGGATGCTGACGTCGGTCACCCCGGCGTTTTGCGCCTTCTGCTTGAGGTCATCCATCCGCCCGCGGGTGGCGTGAACCGCGCTATAAGTTTGGTCATCAGAAGGACCAGCATCACTGTAACCATCAGTGAGCTGGTCGACCTGGGTGATCGTTAAAATATCTAGGTAGGCGTTATTACGGAGGGCGGCCTTGATGCCAGCCTCTAGGACCCCGGCAGTTGCCTTCGAACCGTCGACAGCGACCAGGATATTCTGGTATTGCGAATTGTCTGCCATATTAAAAACTCCTTTACTGCAGTGGGAAGTGGTTAGCGTGATGAAGAGCACCGCGGGTTGCGAAAGCAGCGTCATGCTCTTGCTTTACCCTTATTATACGGTTTTTCGCCGCTTTTTTTCAGCTTATTCTTACTTATTATTTGAAAACGCTTGCAGATAGGAATAAACTAATCATAGAAACTTAAAAGACATATTTTAGGTTTTAGTCTAATTTTGTTATGATTTTCACAAGTTAGGAGTAGGACAATGCGTTATGTTTCAATGACTTCCCACAATATCGGGATGAACTTGGCGACTGAACAGTATCTGATGAACGAGAAGGATTTTGGTCAGGAACCACTGGTACTTTTTTACTATGAAGAACCGTGCATTATCGTCGGCCGTAACCAGAACACGGCGGAAGAGATCAACCAGGACTACGTTAAGGAGCACAATATTCGGGTGACCCGGCGGCTATCTGGTGGCGGGGCCGTTTACCAGGATTTGGGAAACCTCTGCTTTAGTTTTGTGGTGCCGAGCGATAGTGAAGAGTTTGGTGACTTTAAATCCTTTACCCAGCCAATCGTGGATGTCTTGCACAAGATGGGGGCAACGACCGCCGAAGTGAGTGGCCGGAACGACATTTTGGTTGATGGGAAGAAGTTTTCTGGTAACGCAATGTACTCCAAGAACGGCAAGACCTTCTCGCATGGGACACTGATGTTGAACGTGGACCTGAGCGTTGTTGCGGATGCCCTTCACGTAGCCCAGGATAAGATTGCCTCCAAGGGAATCAAGTCGGTGCGGTCTCGGGTAACGAACCTTCGTCCGTACCTGGCAAAGGAATATCAGGATATTGATGTGCCAACGTTCCGTGACGACCTCCTAAAGGGGCTGTTTAATGTCGACAGCCTTGAAGAAATCAAGGATAAGCAGTATGTAGTTACTCCTGAGGATCAAAAGGAAATTGATAAGATCTACGAGCAATACTACAACAACTGGGACTGGGTTTATGGCAAGAATCCTGAATTTACAACGAAACGCCGGAAGCACTTTGACATGGGAACGATTGATGCCCGGCTGGATGTTAAGGATGGCGTCATCAAGAACGTGAAATTCTTCGGTGACTTCTTCGGCCCGCAGGACGTTACGCAGCTGGCCGACCAGCTCAAGGGGGTCAAGTATGACCGGAATGCAATCGCGGCGGCGCTAGAAAAGGCCGGGACTGCCCAGTACATTACGGGAATTCCAACGGCAGAGATTGCTGATTTGCTGGCCTAATTGAGCTTTCCCAATTAATTTAGTAGAATGGGAGTGTAAGCGGGTGAGTTATGTGAAACTCATCCAGCCCCGCGGAATTTGCGTAACGGGGTGCAGCAAGCACTCCTTTTTGTTTTTAAATGAAGGTTGGTAATGAGATGAAGAATTCTGATAAAGTGATAGTTGTGACGTCGGTAGCAGCGGTGTTCGCCCTGGTACTGGATGCCATTATGTTTCTCCAACACGGGCAATCCTTGGCTGACCCGGAAGTTTGGGGGCGGCTGCTAGTATTCATTATCCTGGCAGTTATCGTTAACGGTCTGGCCCTATTGAAGATGCGCTTTTGCGGCTATGCGACCATTCTCGTGAACCTCTACTTTGCGATTGCCAGTTTAGCCACCTTTCAAACGATTGATTCCCGGATGACAGTAACGGGGGTTCTGGTACAAGGGCTCAGCATTATTGGGATTCTCTTGGGCTGTGCGGGAATTTACTATGGCATTAAGCAGCGGGCGGAATACACGCAGGCACGGATTAAGAAAATGGAGGAGCAAGCGAAAAAATGAAGATGACGGTAGCCGATTATTTAGGACAGGTAACGGGTGACCGGGTCGTAAAGGAAACGGTTGCGAAGACAGCGGCCCAGGCCCAGCAAAAAACGACGCTAAAGGCGGCCATCCAGTTTATGCTTGACCAGTTTGATAAGGGGTATCTCGGCCAGTATAATCTCGACGTTAAGATGAAAAAGGGCGATCCAGTAAGTGTCCGCTTAGAGGCGAACCTCATCAACGTCCCAATGGGGGAAGCAGAGCGTTTAGATGGGAAGCTACTGGATCAGGAGCCGGAATACCCGGTCAACTTGTATATGGTCATGGAAAGCGCCGACGTTAATAAATCAGGACTGCGCATTGATGAGCTGGCAAATGATACCGACCAGGGCGGCAGCATTACAGCCCTAGTGGAACGGGCACAGGAATGGATGGCGGAGCACCTGGCAGCCGTTGCCGAGAATCGGGCATAGTGCTTGTTAATTCCGGTTGATTTGGTATAATGGACTTTGCGATGAGTCGAGAGGTCTGGTAGCAACCCAAATGGCTACCATTGACATTTTGACAGTGGGGCGCGTTAACTCACCGGATTGTGAGGCGCCTGGTTAATGGCGAAGTGGACATCGCAATTGACCTGAGATAATATGGCTCTTCGTCAAGAAGTACTGATGAGAAAATAGAATAAATTTTGTTAAGCAGCTCGTGCCTGGACTTTGACACGAGCTGCTTGCTTGTTCTTCCAGTTAATGGCGATATAAGTGTTAGGAAGCGCA
>SKEM01000174.1_pt1 | contig 50165 bp, 44 predicted proteins | sample 4826731 | NCBI WGS metagenome assembly SKEM01 (sample SAMN11008809, study PRJNA524170) | human gut metagenome | biome: Human fecal sample; material: Feces; isolation source: fecal sample from pouch patient p37 | host: Homo sapiens | place: Israel: Tel-Aviv | collected 2015-07-27 | reverse complement strand
TTCCGTATTAGATATACTTGTAAAATGTAAGTATTAAACAAAAAGTAAGTAAAGGGTGAGAAGATTGAGACGTAAAAAATGGATTTTTTCAGGAGTGATGACAGCAGCTGCCGCATTGGTGCTGGCAGCTTGCTCTAACAATGGCAGTAATGCTGCACCGACTGAGACAATGAATACCTCTGTCACAAATGAAATTTCAACTTTAGATTCGAGCAAGTATGGAGATACGACTAGTTCAGAAGTTTTGCAGAATTCCATGGAAGGTCTTTACCGTTTTAATAAGAAAAATCAGCCAGAATTAGCTGGTGCGACAAAAGTTGAACGTTCTAAAGACCAGAAGGTCTATACTTTTACCTTACGCAATAATGCTAAGTGGTCTAACGGTGATCCAGTTACTGCCCTGGATTATGTAACGGCTTGGCGCAGAACCGTTGACCCAAAAAATTTATCTTTAGATGCCGATTCTTATGCCATTATCAAAAACGGTGAGGCAATTTCTCAAGGTAAAGCACCGGTAAATTCATTGGGAATCGAAGCACTCGGCAAGTATAAGGTGCAAGTTACATTAGCTAATCCAATTCCATATTTGCCACAAATCTTAGAGGGTGCACAATTCTATCCTCAGAATTCTAAATTGGTTAAAAAGTTAGGCTCTAAGTATGGGACTAGCAGTAAGAATCTAGTTTACAATGGTCCATTTACCGTATCTGGTTGGACAGGTTCAAATTTGAAGTGGACTTACAAGAAAAATCCAACTTACTGGAACAAGAAAATTGTTGATTTGAATAAAGTTAACGTACAAGTGGTTCAAACTCCTTCAACTGGGGTTAACTTGTTCAGAAGTGGTGAACTTGATTACACGACATTGACTTCTGATTTTGTTAAGCAGTATCAAAATAATTCTAGCTATCATACCAAAGTTACGCCAACTAATGGTTATCTTTCTTTCAACTTGAAGCGTAAGAGTACAGGCAATGTTCATATTCGTCGGGCCATTAGCCGGGCAATTAATAAGCAACAGTTAGTCAAGACCGTTTTGCATCAAGGCAAGGTGTCAAATGGAATTGTTGCCGCAAACTTTATTACCGATCAGGCAACTGGCAACGATTACCGCAAGGATGCTGGCGACTTGGTTACCTATAATGCCAAGGAAGCTAAAAAGGAATGGCAACTTGGTTTGAAGCAATTGGGTAAGAAGAAGCTAACCTTAGAATTGCTTACTTCAGATATTGACGATGCTAAGCGCGTGGGTGAATTTATTCAAAGCAATTTGATGAAAAATTTACCTGGTCTAACTCTACGGGTACGGTCAATTCCTTTGAAGTCACGGCTATCTAACACAACTAATCACAATTACGACTTTGTTTACGGAACTTGGCAGCCAAGTTATGAAGATCCAATTGATTTCTTGACAGTTGGTGGTTTGTTTAATTTAGCGCCAGATTATCACAACGCCAATTTTTGGAAGCAAATTGACTTGGCTCGTTCAACTTATGCCACTGATCCGCAGAAGAGATTGAATGCCTTAGTTAACGCTGAAAAACAATTAATTCAAAAGGATGCCTTTGCGGCACCACTATTCCAACAAGGTACGTCATACTTATTGAATAAGAGAGTGAAAGGTTTCCAACTTTCTCCTTATGGTAATGTGGCTTATTACTGGAATGTTAAAATGAAATAGTATAAGAAGCTAGGAATCGAACCTAGCTTTTTTGATGAGCAAAAATACAACATAAATTGAAGAAAATTAGTACAATAGTAATCGGTTTTTACGAGATGAAAGGATAATGGATGGCTAGGATAATTAGAGTAGGGGGATCTAGCAGTTCAGTCAGTTGGCACGAGGCTTTAAAGGATTTGCGTGCCGATGATGTGTTGATGCTGGGCCCCGGATATTATTATTTGCCGCAGGGCATCACACTAACAGATATCACAATTAAGGGAACAGGCTCTTTGCCAGAAGACACGACTATTTATGGCTATATTAGTGTTTCAGAAGATAGTCGTTATGTAACTTTAGAAAATTTATGCATTGATACAACTACCGAACATAATAGCCTATCTGTACCAGTAGGCGTTGATGGCTATTTAACTTTGCGTAATTGCTTTATTAAGGGCACGGGAACTGATACAGCAGCTATCGCGGTTAATGGTAAGATCACGTTGGAACTTTATTCAACTAAAATTGTTAACGGTTCAGTTTCCATGTATGACCATGCCAATTTCCGTTTGGAAATGAATGATTCAGAAATTGATTATTTCTCGGACAAATATTGTGCTTTGGCAATTGAAGGCGAAGGAACAGCAATTGTAAATAATTCAAAGATTCACGGCAGTATTAATACTTTTGCCAAAACGAATGCGGAGTTGGATCTTAATAATTCGGAAGTAGATTATGTATTACTGCATGGGCAAACTTGGATGAATATGCTTAATTCAAAAGTTAAGTCTGCTAGCGATTCCTGCCTTTATTTAAGTGATGACTGCTGGAGCAATATTATGAATTCTACTTTTTTGGGTGGGGTTTATATTGATAAAAAGACACGGACAATCATTCAAAATTCAACCATCAATCGAATGATAGTAGTTGATGAAGCAAAAGTTACAATGAACAATGCCGTAATTTTAGCTCATGCAGATTTTCAAGATCAGGCGAAATGTGATGCTACACGTGTTACCTTCACTGGAAATATGAACTATGAGTACTTTTTAGCTTTGAGCGGTGAAGCTAATATGAAGGGCCACAATATTGTGCTGAATCCTAATCAGGCTAACTTAGCTGTTAAAGATGAAGCAAAATTTAGTGCCAGTGTAGTTGCTAATGATAATGAACAAGTTGAAGTGGAATATAACAAGCGTCCAAATGTTTATATTCTTGGAGTGAAGTGGACCGCTAAGAAAAAATAGTCTGTAAAATTGAAGCAGTGTTATTAATGCAAGCTAGACCAATTTAGATTATAATAATAGCAGTACTAAACTTTGGGGGTGGCGACTATGGAAGAACCGATGTATATCAAGATTCACAATCAGATTAAGCGTGATATTGAGAATCACGTTTATCAAGTAGGGGATCGTATTCCAGCAGAACGTCAATTGGCAGTTAAGTTTGGCGTTTCGAGAATGACTTTACGCCAAGCGATTAAAACATTAGAAGATGAAGGAATTTTAGAACGGCGCTTAGGCAGCGGGACCTATGTTGCTAGTCAAAAGGTTCAAGAAAAAATGTCAGGAATTATGTCCTTTACTGAGATTACTAAGGCTAATGGTCAAGTTCCTTCAAGTAAGTTAATTTCTTATCAGATTGGCAATCCATCTTTATCTGAAAAAGAGCGTCTTGCGCTAAAAGATAATGAGAACGTTTTGCGGATGGAGCGGATTCGCTACGCTGATAAGACACCAATTTGTTATGAAGTCGTAACGGTGCCATACTACTTAGTAAAGAATTTTTCTAAAGAAGATGTTTCAACGCACTTATATAAAACCTTAGAAAAGCGCGGTGGTTTTGCCATTGGACGAGTGACGGAACATATTTCTGCATCAATTGCCAACGAGCAAGATGCGCGTCTTCTTAAAGCTAAAAAAGGTGAACCGTTAATTACTAGACGACAGGTAACTGAACTAGCAGATGGGCAACCATTCGAATACACCCGCGCACGTTACGTTGCAGAACGATTTGAATTCACTTTTTCTAAGTAAACAAAAACTCCAATCTCATTCAAATTGAATGGAATTGGAGTATTTTTTTATTTAAGATCTTCTTTAATTTTAGTAGTGGAAATTCCTGGCGTTCTTGGCAGGTAAACCACATCACAATAAGGCTTAAGGAAGTCGAATTTTCCTTTCCAATCATCGCCCATGACAAAAGTGTCGATATGGTATTTTTGTACATCGGTGATTTTTTGATCCCAATCCTTTTCGGGGATGACTTGGTCGACATAACGGATAGCTTCCAAAATGTATTTACGTTCAGGGTAGGTATTGTAGGCTTCCTTGTGTTTTTTGAATTCGTTAAATTCATCGGTAGATAAACCTACTATTAAATAGTCGCCCAATTCTTTAGCTCTTTTAAGCAGTCGCACGTGACCGTAGTGAAGTAGGTCAAAGGTGCCATAGGTAATAACTCTTTTCATTTTTTCTCCTTTATTAAAACAATCTTATCATGTTTGAATAAAATATAAAACTTGAACATGTTTCTCGTACTTGCGTGTCGGAATGGTAGAATAGAAACTAGATAAGAAAACGCATGAGGTGTGAAAATGAGCAAAGTTAATATTTTAGGTGTTGATTTTGATAATAAAACTTTTAACCAATTCCAAAATGAATTTATTAATCGACTAAATAATCACCTGTCGACCTTTATTGTGACCGCTAATCCGGAGATTGTGATGGCGGCAAACGAGAATCCTGAATTTATGAAAATTCTAAAAAATGATCCCGATTATATTACTGCTGACGGGATTGGCATTGTAAAAGCAGCTAAAATGCTTAAGCAGCCGTTACCTGAGCGGGTGACTGGATATGATTTGTTTACTTGGCTGATGGATGTTGCTAACGATCGTGGTAGCCGAGTTTACTTAATTGGAGCTAAGCCACAAGTAATTCATGCAGTACAAAGCAAAATTGCTAAGGAATACTCAAATATTAATCTAGTTGGTGCAGAAGACGGCTACTTTACTGAAGATTTGGAACTAGTGGCACGGCGCATTCAGAAGGCACAACCCGATATGGTTTTTGCAGCACTAGGTTTTCCTAAGCAAGAAAAACTATTATCAATCTTACGTAAGAACGAAACACCAGCTTTGATGATGGGTGTGGGTGGCAGTTTTGATGTCTTTTCAGGTATCGTTAAAAGAGCACCAGAAGCTTTTCAAAAGACGCATTTAGAGTGGTTTTATCGCTTGATTACCAATCCTAGCAGATTTAAGCGGATGTTAGTTTTGCCACAGTTTGTTGTGCGAGTTAAACAGTCAAAAAAGAAGGGAAAATAATTTTACTAAGATGAAGGTTTTGCATGTAAATGCTGGTTTAGAAAATGGCGGCGGTTTATCACATATTGTTAATTTGTTAACTGAAGCCAAAAATGAAGGCAAAGATTTTGAATTATTAACGCTGGCAGAAGGACCAGTAGCACAAGCAGCAAGAGCGGCTGGGATTACTACACATGTGCTAGGAGCTGATAGTCGTTATGACTTAGGCAGTTTAGGTAGACTGACTAAGTTTATCAATGAGGGGCACTATGATATTGTGCATACTCATGGTGCGCGTGCCAACTTATTTTTATCTTTGATTCACAAGCGAATTCGTGCAACTTGGTGTATTACTGTACATTCAGATCCTTATCTAGACTTTGAAGGTAGGGGAATCATTGGCAATATTTTTACTAAACTTAATTTACGTGCGTTGAGAAAAGCTGATTGTATTTTCGTAGTAACTCAGCGTTTTGCCAAGCTACTAATTAATCGCGCACATGTGGATAAAAACAAGGTACATGTCATCTATAATGGCATCTTTTTCCACAGTGATAGTGAAATTCCAGCTAAATATGAACATACCTATTTTAATATTATTAACGTTGCTCGTACGGAAAAGGTTAAAGGACAAGAATTGCTCTTAAAAGCTGTGAAAAAATTAGATGATCAGCATATTCGTCTGCATATCGCGGGTGATGGTAGTCAGCTTGAAGCATTGAAGGCCTTGACGCGGCAATTGGACATGGCACCACAAGTAACTTTTCACGGTTTTATGACTCAACACCAATTGAGCGGATTATATAAGCGAATTGATCTAGCCGTCCTAACTTCATATTCAGAGAGTTTTCCACTTGTGCTTTTAGAGGCAACAGACAATTTAATCCCTATTTTGTCCACAGATGTAGGTGATATTCATAAAATGATTCCAGGACCCGAATATGGTTTCATTGCTAAAACGGGAGACATTGATTCAATTGCTAAAGAGATTAATCTGGCCGTTAATAAAACCCATGAAGAGTTACGCCAGATGGCTAATACAGAAAAGCGGTATGCGGAAGAGCATTTTTCTATTAAAAATCAACTGGACTCAATTGAAAAAGTGTATTTAACTTTGAGGTAAAAATAGTTTTGAGAATAGCCAATGGACTGTAATGGCTGTATAATGAAAAACGAAATTGTTAATTTTTAATGACAGAAAGAGAAGCAATGTTTTATCCAGAATTAGCCAAAGACGATTCGTTGGCTTTACACACTGATTTATACGAAATTAATATGATGTATACCTATTTCAAGAAAGGGATTGCTGATCGCAATGCCGTTTTTGAAAGTTTTTACCGCAGGGAACCATTCGGCAACGGTTATGCTGTTTATGCTGGTTTGGAACACATCATTAACTATTTAAAGAATTTAAAGTTTACCGAAAGTGACCTGCAATATTTGAAAGAAAATGAAGGTTACGATGATGACTTTATTGATTATTTACGCAATCTAAAATTAAAGCTCACTATTCGTTCAATGAAGGAAGGCGAGCTGGTTTTTGCTAACGAACCAATTTTGCAAGTTGAAGGTCCACTTGCCCAGTGTCAGTTAGTTGAAACTGCTATTTTAAATATTATTAACTTCCAAACTTTATTGGCAACTAAAGCTGCTAGAATCAAGTTAGCTGTTAAAGATGATGGTCTAATGGAGTTTGGCTCTCGTCGTGCGCAAGAAACCGATGCGGCCATTTGGGGTGCTCGAGCTGCTTATATTGGCGGCTTTGATTCAACTAGTAATGTTCGTGCTGGTAAATTGTTTGGTATTCCTATTTCAGGGACTCATGCTCATGCTTTAGTTGAAGCATTTGGCAGTGAATATGACGCATTTAAGGCATATGCGGAAACACATAAGAATTGTGTTTTCTTGGTTGACACTTACGATACTGTCCGTAGTGGTGTGCCTAATGCTATCAAGGTGGCTAATGAAATGGGCGACAAGATTAACTTCTTGGGCGTACGAATTGACTCTGGGGATATGGCTTACATTTCTAAGCAAGTTCGTAAGGAGTTAGACGATGCTGGCTATCCAGATGCCAAGATTTTTGCTTCAAATGACCTTGATGAAAACACCATTACTAACTTAAAGATGCAAGGCGCTAAAATTGATGTCTGGGGCATTGGGACCAAGTATATCACTGCTTATGATCAACCAGCCCTTGGTGCTGTTTACAAGTTGGTTGCCATGGAAGATGAATTAGGCGCCATGCGGGATACATTGAAGATTTCTTCAAATGCCATCAAAGTTTCCACCCCAGGTAAAAAACAAGTATGGCGGATTAGCGCAAACACTGCTAAGAAAAATGAAGGTGACTGGGTATCTCGGTATAATGAAGATCCACGCAAATTTGACGCGCTCTTCATGTTCCACCCACAATATAACTATATTAATAAGGTGGTAACTGATTACACTGCTATTCCACTTTTACATGATATTTTTAAAGATGGAAAATTAGTTTATGATCAACCTAGTCTTGATGAAATTAAAAAATTCTGTGCTGACAACCTTGATGGTTTATGGGATGAATATAAGCGTAGCCTGAATCCGCAGGAATATCCAGTGGATTTATCACAAAACTTATACGAATCCAAGATGGATTTGATTCAAGACATTCGGCGTAAAATTAGAGAAAGAAGCATTGGTCGATGAGAGAATTACAAAAAGAAATTATCGCTTATGAACATGTTTTACCAGAAATTGACCCTAAAAAAGAAATTAGACGTTCAATTGATTTTTTGAAAGATTATTTAAAGGCTAATCCATTTCTTAAGTCATACGTCTTAGGTATTTCTGGTGGTCAAGATTCCACTTTGACTGGTAAATTGTGTCAAATGGCAATTGAAGAAATGCGTGACGAAACTGGCGATGATTCTTATCAATTTATCGCTGTTCGTTTGCCTTATGGCGTTCAAGCAGATGCCCAAGATGCCGCAGATGCAGTCGCTTTTCAAAAGCCAGATCAGGATTTAATTGTTAATATTAAGGAACCAGTTGATGCTATGGTGAAGGTTGTAGAAGCAACTGGTCAAAAGATTACTGACTTTAACAAAGGCAATATTAAGGCGCGGCAAAGAATGGTAGTTCAATATGCCATCGCTGGTGCTAATAAGGGTGCCGTTGTTGGTACCGACCATGCTGCAGAAAACTTTAGTGGCTTTTACACTAAGTTTGGTGATGGTGCCGCTGATTTGACGCCATTGTTCCGTTTGGACAAGCGTCAAGGCAAGGCTTTGCTTAAGGAATTAGGTTGTCCTAAGCATTTATATGAAAAGGCTCCAACCGCAGACCTTGAAGAAGAAAAGCCAGATTTGCCAGATGAAGTTGCCCTCGGTGTAACTTACCAAGAGATTGATGATTACCTTGAGGGTAAGGAAGTATCAGATAAGGCAGCTGATCAAATTGAAAAATTATGGAATAAGAGTAAACACAAGCGTCATTTGCCGGTTACTGTCTTTGATGACTTTTATAAAAAGTAAAAGCAATTCGCTAAAACTTGTAGATAGCTAAAATTTTGCTTATAATTAGCTTGTCATAAGGGAGTAACAGCAATTGCTTGCGATGAATCCAACAGCCGAAGTAAGATACTTCTGGGTTTATCTTAATTTGTGAGACTTATGTGCTACAAGCATGTAAGTCTCTTTTTATTTTGAGGAGAGGAAAAATGGCTAAGAAATACTATGTCGAGTCAATTCCCGACACTGAAAAAGACTTGAACACGTCCGTTAAGGATGGGTTAAGTGCTAGTGATGCCAAAGCTAGATTAGAGCAATATGGTCCCAATGCCTTAGCTTCCAAGAAAAAGCAAAGCATGTTCATGCGTTTTATTGATCAATTCAAAGACTTTATGATTATTGTTTTGATCATTGCCGCGATTTTGTCTGGGGTATTAGCTCATGAGTGGACTGATGCCGCAATTATTATGATTGTGGTCATTTTGAACGCAATTTTAGGCGTCTTTCAAGAAGCACGTTCCGAAGCTGCGATTGATGCTTTGAAGGAAATGGCTACGCCGGATGCGCATGTGCGCCGTGATGATACAATCGTTACTATTCCAAGCACAGAGTTAGTTCCTGGAGATGTAGTTTTACTAGAAGCTGGGGATGTGGTTCCTGCTGACTTACGCTTGAATCAAGCCCACAGCTTGAAGATTGAGGAATCAGCGTTAACCGGTGAATCAGTTCCAGTTGAAAAGCATGCAGAAACTTTAGAAGGTGAAGACATTGCTTTAGCTGACCGCGTAAATATGGCTTATTCCAATACTAATGTGACCTATGGTCGTGGTGAAGGAATCGTAACTAGTACGGGAATGCACACCGAAGTTGGTAAAATCGCTACAATGTTGAACAATGCTGATGAAACTGATACACCGTTAAAGCGAAACTTGAATCAACTGGGAAAGACCCTAACCATCATGATTTTGGCAATCTGCGTGATTGTCTTTATCGTAGGAGTGCTCAAGGCTGATCCAGCAGAGCGTAACTCTACTTTAATGATTAACATGTTCTTGGTTGCCGTTTCCTTGGCTGTAGCTGCAATTCCGGAAGGCTTGCCAGCAATTGTAACGATTATTTTGGCACTAGGTACGCAAACGATGGCCAAACATAAGGCGATTGTCCGTAAATTGCCTGCTGTTGAGACATTGGGTGCTACAGACATTATTTGTTCTGATAAGACTGGTACGTTGACCCAGAACCGGATGACAGTTGAAAAGGTCTTCTATGATAAAAAGTTACATGATAATAGTGAAAGTATTAGCGAAAATAACCCAGCTTTATTGGCAATGACTTTGGCTAATGATACTAAGATTGAAAATGGCGGAGACTTATTGGGTGACCCAACAGAGACCGCCCTGATTCAATTTGCTTTTGATCAAAACATTGATGTAACTGACTTGCTTGAAAAATACAAACGAATTCAAGAAGTGCCTTTTGATTCAGAACGGAAATTGATGAGTACTGTTAATAAAGATGGCGAGCAATACTTTGTAGCGGTCAAAGGCGCACCAGATATGTTGTTACAGCGAGTAACTAGGATTGAAAATGGTGGTCAAGTAGAGCCGATCACAGATAAGCAGAAGCAAAATATTTTAGCGCAAAACAAGCAGATGGCACAACAAGCTTTACGTGTCTTAGGGCTTGCTTATAAGAAAGTCGACCAATTGTACACCGATCCAACAACTGATAATGTTGAACAAGATTTAATTTTTGCTGGGTTAGTCGGAATGATTGATCCAGAACGTGGTGAAGCTAAAGCGGCCGTGGCTGAAGCAAAGAGTGCTGGTATTAGAACAGTAATGATTACTGGTGATCACCAAACAACTGCTCAAGCAATTGCGGAACGCCTAGGTATTATTGAAAAAGGTCAGGATAGCCGCGTTTTAACTGGGGCTGAACTTGATAAACTAGATGATGAATATTTCAAACAGCATGTTGGTGACTACAGCGTTTATGCTCGTGTTTCACCAGAGCACAAGGTTAGAATTGTCAAGGCTTGGCAGGCTAATGACAAGATTGTTGCAATGACTGGTGATGGGGTAAACGATGCTCCAAGTTTGAAGCAAGCTGATATCGGAATTGGCATGGGAATTACTGGGACCGAAGTTTCTAAAGGAGCCAGCGATATGGTTTTGGCTGATGATAACTTTGCCACGATCGTTGAAGCAGTAAAGCAAGGACGCAAGGTCTTCAGTAATATCCAAAAGGCCATTCTATATTTAATGAGTTGTAACGTGGGTGAAGTATTAACAGTTTTCATGATGACAATGCTAGGTTGGGATATCTTAGCTCCTGTGCAGCTCTTGTGGATCAACTTGGTAACGGATACTTTGCCAGCTATTGCTTTAGGTGTTGAACCAGTGGAAGCTGGAATTATGAAGCGCAAGCCGCGTGGTAAGAAGTCTAACTTCTTTAGCGGTGGTGTTGCCAGTTCAATTATTTACCAAGGAATTTTGGAAGGAATTTTAGTTTTAGGTGCATACCAAATTGGTTTGCATGTCGGTCCACATGTGGGTGATCCATCGTTGCAACATGGGGATGCATTGACAATGGCCTTCTTGACTTTGGGCTTGATTCAGCTGTTCCATGCAATTAATTCCAAGTATGTACATCAGTCGATTTTTAGACCGCATACTTTTTCTAACAAGTGGTTCAATGGTGCAATTATCATTGCTGCTGTAATTATGGCAGCGGTAGAATTGCCATTTATGACTAAGTTCTTTGATGTGACTGAACTTGATGGACCACAGTGGTTAGTCATTTTAATTGCCGGAATTTTGATGGTTTTGATTGTTGAAATTGTTAAATTCTGCCAGAGAAAAATGGGTAAAGAATAAAGTTTAACAAAAATAAAGAAAAAAGCTTGAGTTTGCTCAAGCTTTTTTTATATGCTTTAGGTATTAGACTATTTTAAGGAAGTATTTTAATGAAAAGCTTTTTATTCCGTCTTTATTTGGCTTGGATGAGTTTTTTGGCTAGATTTACCACGATGGAAAACAATAATGTGGTTATCCTGAATGGTTCAGGTAGGTCTGGATCTAACGGCTATGCTTTTTACAAGTGGCTGCAATTGAATCATCCTGAATATAACGTTACATTAGTTGAGCCGTGGCCATCGTCACACTTGAAGTGGAAAACCTGGCAGAAAATCGGAGCAGCGCGATATGTAATTACAACGCACCAACCATTTAAGGTGCGCAAGCATCAAATTAATGTCCAGTTGTGGCATGGCGTTCCACTCAAGCGCATGGGAATTATGGCTAATAATACTAAGCGACGCGACAATCGCCGTAACGAAAAATTGTGGCACAAGAATGCGGATATTGTTGCTTCTAGCTCTGATCTATATGAATCACTAATGAGTGCTTGTATGGCAATTGAGACAAAAAAATACCGCAAGCTGGGCTTTCCGCGTTTGGATTTATTGGCTAAGCCGGTAATTTCGAAGAAACAATTGTTGGCTGACTTATTTAAAACTGAGGACGATCAGGCACAAATCGGGATCTATATGCCAACTTTTCGTTATGAATTGGAAGATAAATCCATTATGAAGAAAATCAAAGAGAGAAACTTTTTTGCCTTTCGGGATTTTGATGTTGAAAAATTAAATACAGAATTAAAGAAGCGGCATCAATATCTGATTGTAAAATTGCATCCCTATGAAATGCGCTTATTTGCCAATTTCAAGAGCAGTTATTCTAACATTGCTTTCATGAACAATGATTACTTGTTTGACCACAATTATGATTTGTACGAATTGCTCGGTGATACTGATTTCTTGATGACAGACTTTTCGTCAATCTACTTTGATTACTTGCACTTGAACAAACCGATTGTGTTTGTGACTAACTTTTTAGAGCAATATGAAAAAACGCGCGGATTACTAATGGGACCATATGCTGAGATTACTCCCGGAATCTGTGTTAATTCAGAGGATGAACTAATTCGCAATCTGGATCAACTTGATAACCAGCAGATTGCTAATCGCCGTCTTTACTGGCTACATTTGACTAACCAGGTGCATGGTGATTCATATTGTGAGAACGTCTTTAAGTACATGACGCAGGAATATCGAGGTTAAAATGCGTAAAACATTTTTAAACATCTTATATAATGCGGTTTATCAGATTTTTATTGTATTGGTGCCACTGATTACTGTACCGTATTTATCGCGTGTCTTAGGTCCTAAGACTTATGGGATTTATAGCAGTGTGAACAATACGGTGCAATTCTTGATGATTTTTTGTATTCTGTCTGTGTCGTATGTAGGGATGCGAACAATTTCACGGGCGCGCACTTATGGTACACCGCAGGAGCTAACCCATGCTTTCTGGGGGTTATGGTATTTTCAAGGAATCGCCGGTATTATCACAATTTTAGTCACGGTTTTTGTAGCGACTGTATTTCACGTTCAATATTGGTTTTATATCTTGTTGATGGTGCCATACTTGATCTCAGCACAGGTTGATATTTCATGGTTCTTTCAAGGACTAGCTGACTTTGGTCGTGTTGTTTTGAAAAACACGGCGGTAAAGTTAGTTAGTGTGGTTCTAATTTTATTATGTGTAAAATCACCTGCTGACTTGTGGAAATATTTACTGATCATGTCAGTGTCGACAATGCTAGGTTCCTTTGTCTTTTGGTTTGATATTCGGCGCTATGTAGGAAAACCAGTTGCTCATTTTTACAAATTTAAACAGACGGCAATTGCAATTGGTACTTTGATGATTCCACAGATTGCGACTCAAATTTATACTTCGCTGGATAAACCAATTTTGGGTTGGTTTTCTAATTCGACTCAGGTTTCTTTTTATGACAATTCACAACGAATTTCAAATATGATTCTGGGTGTAATTACCAGTATTTCGCTAGTCATTATGCCTAAGATGGCGAGCGAAGGAAAAAAGGCACAAAAGATAGTGATGAAAAAATCACTGGAAGCTACTGTAATGCTGGGTACCTTGTTCGCCGTAATTATTATGGCAAATACCAAGCAGTTTGTACCGTTTTTCTTTGGTAATAAATATGTTCCGATGACTCCATTAATGTTTTGGTTTACCTTAACAATTATCATGATTCCGACTGGCGGGGTATTTGCTAACCAATTTGCTTTGGCTAACCAGCGAGACAAGGATTATGCTGTGCCAGTAGTTATTGGGGCAATTTTAGAAATTGTCTTGAGTTATCTCTTAGATAGGCCATATGGTGCAGTTGGGGCTATGATTGCAATATTAATTACTGAAGCAGTAGTTTTAATTTTGCGGCTCTGGGTTGTACGTGATGGCTATGAATTTAGTTATGTTTTCCATGACGTGCCCAAGTATTTGTTAATTGCGGTGCTAACCTTGGCTATTGGAATGTTTATGCCTAATATAATTCCGTCTGCCTTTTTCAATATGGCTTTTAAGTCAATTGTCATGTTAATTATTTATCTGACATTGATGTTCTTGTTCAAGCTTGATTTTAATGATGATATTGTGAAGCTAATTAAGAACTTTTGGAAGCGAGGTTAAAAATGATTCCTAAAAAAATTCATTATGTTTGGGTAGGACACAATCCTAAATCCCCGATAATTGAAGAATGTATTACAACCTGGAAGAAAAAATTGCCTGATTATCAAATTATTGAGTGGAATGAAGATAATTTTGATATGCATGAGAACCGTTATATTGAACAAGCTTATGCTGCAAAAAAATGGGCCTTCGTGTCAGACTATGTTCGAGCACGGGCTATTTATGAACAAGGTGGGATATATTTAGATACTGATGTTAGAGTCGTGGATAAGTTAGATAGTCTTTTGAATGATTCTGCCTTTATTGGTTTTGAAAACCATGATTATCTGTCAGCTGCAATTTTTGGTGCAGAAAAAGGCCACCCATTTATGCAGGATATTTTGGATTATTATCAAGATCGTGATTTTGAATATGACACTAAGAATCAGATGGCGGGAGTAAATAGTATTTCCGTTACTGAAATGCTGGTAAATAAGTATGGCTTAAAGCTAGGTAATCAGGAGCAAGTGTTAAAAGATGGCATTCATGTCTATTCAGATGGAGTTCTGTGTAATCCTTCTAAGGACTCCAAATCGATTCACTTATTCACTGGAACCTGGATGGATGGTAAAAAGTCATTCAAACATGACTTAGTAACTTTCTTGAAACGACACATTAGTACGCCTAAGCAGGCGGGGATGTATGCCAAGATATTTAGGTAGCAAAAAATCAGCGAGATTAAATTCTTGCTGATTTTTATTTTTGGAATAAAATTTTATCCATGAATGAGAATGAATTACAAAATTTAGTTGAAGAAATTTCGTTAAAATATTTTGATCGCCCTTTTAAGCACCGTGTAAAAATTAATCGGCGAATGACCACAACAGGTGGGCGTTATCATTTGGATGATCACCATCTTGAAATCAACGCGCATTTTTTAGTACCACAATATCATGATTATCTAGTAGGAATCATTAAGCATGAATTAACCCACTATCATTTGCATTTATTAGGCTTGGGTTACCGACACCGTGATCGCAATTTTAAAATCTTGCTGAAAAAAGTTGGAGGCAGTCGTTATGCACCTGATATTGGCTTACGTAAAAAGAAAAAATATCGTTACCTATATCTTTGTGAAAACTGTGGGTTGAGATACCCAAGAATGCGCAGGATTAATACACAAAAGTATCGTTGTGGTAAATGTAGGGGACACCTGCGTTTAGCGCAAACTTTTGCGTAAAATGATCAGAAATTTAAAATAATTTATATTTTTTCTTGCATCTCAACTGTATTTAGGCTATTATAGTTGATGTGCCGCGGGCGTGGCGGAATGGCAGACGCGCAAGACTAAGGATCTTGTGATCGCTTTAGATCGTGGAAGTTCGAGTCTTCTCGCCCGCACTGATTGAGGAGTCGCAGTGAGCGACTTCTTTTTTTTACTCAAAAATCGGTTATACTTTAATTAGTAATTAAAGGGAATAAAACTATGGCAAGAAAACGTAAATCAAGAGTACCAAAAAGTGTCAAAACCGTTGTGCGTGTATTCGTAATTCTATTTATTCTGATGGTTACTTTTGTCGGCTTTAGATATTATAGGCGTTACGCGATTCAATCAGAGCAGATTCGACAAGCACAGCTGCAAAAAGAACAGGAAGCAGCAAAACTATTAAAACAGAAAAAAGACTTTATCAAAAAAATTGGTCCGATTGCGCGCGAAGTGGACAAGTCGTATGACTTATTGCCAAGCATCACGATTGCTCAAGCCTGCCTAGAAAGTAATTATGGACAAAGTGATTTGTCGCAAAAATACAACAATCTTTTTGGTGTTAAAGGATCCAACCCGAACACTTCGGCAGTGATGACAACTAAGGAATATGTAAAGAATAAGTGGGTTACCGTGAAGGCGCGTTTCCAAATATATGACTCATATGAGGCTTCTATTCGGGCTCACGCTAGATTATTCCAGAATGGGACAACGTGGAACCACGATCAGTATAAGCATGTTCTAGCATCCAAAGATTATAAGACACAAGCTAAAGCTTTGGTTACAGACGGCTATGCGACTGATCCGGACTATGCCGATAAGCTGATTAATTTGATTGAACAATTTGATCTTGAAAAATATGATAAGTAAATCTAAAGCAGCGAATTAGTCGTTGCTTTTTTGGTATAATATTCAAGTTGCATTAATGAAATAATTTTTAGTGAAGGGGAAAATAATGAGCGAAAAATCTATCTTAGCTGGTCTGAATCCGCAACAAAAAGAAGCGGTAGAAACCACTGAAGGACCTTTATTAGTCGTTGCTGGTGCGGGTTCAGGTAAGACTTCCGTTTTAACGAGACGAATTGCCTACTTAGTTGAAGAAAATCATGTTGCACCTTGGAATATTTTAGCCATTACCTTCACCAATAAGGCGGCTAGTGAAATGCGTGAGCGTGAGCAAAAGTTGCTGGGGCCAGCAGCTAACGACATTTGGATGTCAACTTTCCACGCTTTATGTGTGCGGATCTTGCGTCGGGATGCAGATAAGATTGGTTATGGTCATAATTTTTCAATTGCTGATTCGGCCGAGCAATTAACTTTGGTTAAGCATATTGAAAAAGACTTGAATATCAATCCTAAGATGTATGATCCACGCGGTATTTTAGCCGCGATTTCTAATGGCAAGAATGACTTGCTGGATCCTGAAGCTTTTATGCAGAGTGCATCGTCACCATTTGAGAAGATGGCGGCTAAGGTGTATGAAGAATATCAACGTAGATTGCGCCGTGATCAAATTATGGACTTTGATGATTTGATTATGCAGACCCTAGTTTTGTTTAAAAAAGATAGCGAAGTTTTGCACTATTATCAAAACAAGTTCCGTTATCTTTTAGTTGACGAGTATCAGGATACTAACCAGGCTCAATATGAACTCTGTCATGCTTTGGCTGCACAATACAAGAATATTTGTGTAGTTGGGGATGCCGATCAGTCAATCTATGGCTGGCGCGGTGCTAATATGGAAAACATCATGAATTTTGAGCAGGATTACAAGAAATATGATGTTAAGACTGTGAAGCTAGAACAAAATTACCGGTCTACTGGTCACATTTTATCCGCAGCTAACTCGGTCATCAAAAATAACCAGAACCGGAAGGCTAAGAACTTGTGGACTGATCAAGGTGATGGGCAAAAGGTAACCTACTATCAAGCCCAAAGCGGTGATGATGAAGCTCACTACATCATTTCAAAGATCCAAGAAGAAGTTAAAGATAAAAAACGGGCTTATAAAGATTTCGCAATTCTTTATCGGACTAATGCTCAGTCTAGAACAGTCGAAGAAGCTTTCGTTAAAAGCAATATTCCTTATCAAATCGTTGGTGGACATAAATTCTATGACCGCAAAGAAATTAAAGATGTGATGGCTTACTTGAAGTTAGTTGCTAATCCAGCTGATACGATGAGTATGAACCGAATTATTAATACTCCAAAGCGGGGAATCGGTGCCGCTACTGTGGAGAAGTTGATAACATTTGCGGATGAAAATCACTACAATATTTTAGATGCGATGGGACATGTGGCTGAAAGTTCAATTAATACTAGAGCAGCCAAGAAATTAAGCGATTTTGGTACTAAATTACGTGATGCAATTACTTATGCTCAAAATGGTACAGTAACTGGTTTAACTGAAAAAATCTTAACTGATTTTGATTATACCGATGCCTTGCGAGCTGAAAATACAATTGAATCAGAAACGCGTTTAGAAAACTTGGATGAATTCTTGTCAGTTACTAAGCGTTTTGATGATCATTATGAGCCCGAAGAAGATGAGTCTAATCCATTAAGCGACTTCTTGGCTGAAGTATCTCTACTTAGCGATCAAGATGATCTTGATGAAGATGACAATCAAGTAGCTTTAATGACTTTACATGCAGCTAAGGGACTAGAATTCCCAGTGGTTTTCTTAATTGGCATGGAAGATGGGCTTTTCCCGTTGCAACGTGCAATGATGGATGACAATGAATTAGAAGAAGAGCGGCGCCTAGCTTACGTGGGAATTACTCGGGCTAAGCAAGAACTGTTTTTAACTAATGCTTACTCACGGATGATGTATGGCAGAATGCAAAATAATCCGCCTTCAAGATTCTTGGACGAAATTGATGAACAGGATCTGCACAAAGAAGAAAATGAAAAATTACAAAGCAGCTTTATCCAATCTAGCTTTGAGAAGCAGACGGCACCATTTGCTCGCAAAGCCGAACGAGCTCGCGCTGAAGTTTATATTGCTAAGAAAGCTTCAGGCGCTATCGGTGCTGAAAAGAAGGGCTGGAATGTAGGCGACCAAGTCGAGCATAAAGCTTGGGGACATGGTGTTGTAACTAAAGTTAATGGCACTGGTGAAGATATGGAGCTGGATATTGCTTTCCCTGGTAAAGGAATCAAACGGCTTTTGGCTGCCTTTGCGCCAATTAAGAAGGTATAATTAAAGAAAGATTGATTTGGATCAGGAGGGAAAAATGGCAGAAATTACTCTTGATGAAGCTAAAAAAGAAGCGGCTTCACTTAGAAAACAGCTTAATGAATGGGCTGAGGCCTATTACTCTAAGGACGCGCCTGAGGTTGAAGACAATGTTTACGACCAAAGCTACAACCGCTTGCTTGAATTAGAAAAAGAATTTCCAGAGATTGTGACACCCGACTCCATTACCCAAAGAGTTGGGGGACAGATTGATAGTGATTTTACCAAGGTAGAGCACCCGATTCCAATGCTGTCAATGGGGGACGTCTTTTCCAAAGCTGAACTGAAGGATTTTGATCAACGGATGCAAAAATTAGTTGGTCATCCAGTTGAATATAACGTGGAATTAAAGATCGATGGCTTATCACTATCGCTTGAATATGAAAATGGTAAGTTGGTTCGTGCCTCAACGCGGGGTAACGGTTATGTTGGTGAAGATGTAACAGCTAATGCTAAGTATATTAGTGATATTCCACAGACTTTGCCTGAACCGTTAACAACTGAAGTGCGCGGTGAATGTTACATGAGCAAGGAAGCCTTTGCCAAGTTGAATGCAGAAAGAGAAGAGCAAGGTCTAGCAGTTTTTGCTAATCCACGTAATGCTGCAGCGGGTTCTTTGCGTCAACTTGATCCTAAAGTTACCAAGAAGCGTCAACTTAGTACCTTTATTTATACTTGGGTTAATCCGCCTGAAGAAATTACTAGTCAGCACCAAGCAATTCAAAAAATGCATGATTTAGGCTTTCATACCAATGAAACCGGTCGTAAGTTAAAAACATTAGATGAAGTTTTTGCCTTTATCGATGAATACACAGCTAAACGAAACAGCCTAACATATGGTATTGATGGCATTGTGTTAAAAATTGATGATCTAGGAATTGAACAAGAGCTCGGCAACACTGTTAAGGTGCCTCGCTGGGAAATTGCTTATAAATTTCCACCTGAAGAACAAGAAACTGTAGTGCGGGATATCGTTTGGACTGTCGGCCGTACCGGAGTAGTTACTCCAACTGCGGTCATGGATCCGGTGCAACTAGCTGGTACAACTGTAGCTAGGGCTTCATTGCACAACCCAGATTATTTGAATGAAAAGGGCATCAGGATTGGTGATACCGTTAAACTGCATAAAGCAGGCGATATTATTCCAGAAATCTCTGAAGTCGTCATGGCTAAAAGACCGGCAGATTCTGTAGCTTATCAGATTCTAACGACTTGTCCATCCTGTGGGCAAAAATTAGTTCACCTAGAAGATGAAGTAGCTTTGCGCTGCATCAATCCATCTTGTCCAGCTCAAGTTGAGGAGGGCATTACGCACTTTGCTTCTCGACCGGCTATGAACATTGCCGGTTTGGGGCCAAAGATCGTTAAACAATTGATTGCTAAAGATTTAGTGCATAATGTGGCTGATCTTTATCACTTAACTGCAGATGATTTAGCACAACTCGATCATTTTAAGGAAAAATCGATCAATAATTTGTTAACTGCCTTAAACAATTCAAAGCAAAACTCAGTTGAATTATTGATTACTGGATTGGGAATTGACCATGTTGGGGCCAAAGCAGCACGCTTAATTGCTCAAAAGTTTAAAAATCTGGCAAAGATTATGTCTCTAGACGTGCAAGAAATAGCTTCTATCGATACAATAGGCATGACGATTGCGGAATCAATGACAACATATTTTGCTCAACCAGAAGCACAGAAGGTAATTGATGAGCTGCGTGAGAGCGGCCTGAATATGGATTACCTAGGTGCAGATGAGCCTGCAGAAATTGAAGATAATCCATTTAAGGATAAGACTGTAGTGCTAACAGGTAAATTAGAGCATTATACTAGAAGTGAGTTTACGAAAAAATTACAAGCTTTAGGTGCCAAAGTTACGGGTTCAGTTTCGCATAAGACCGATTACGTGATTTATGGCAAAGATGCTGGTTCTAAGTATACTAAAGCGCAGACTTTAGGTGTACCACTTTTGACTGAAGAAGAAGCAATTGCACAAATTGAATAAAGGACAATTATTGTGAAAAAATATTTGCAAGTAATGGCTTTAGCTGGAATCGCGCTTACTCTAAGTGGTTGTGGTAAGTTGAAGGATTCTAGTTTAGCAAATAATGCGACAACCACTTCAACCACTAAGAAAAAAAGCTATCAAACTACTAACACGGGAACGAATGGCTATACCGTTTTAATGAAAAATGGTCGCTATAATATTAGTCCGATTGCAGGATTAACAGCTACTGATAATGATAATTCTGTTGATACGCGTGAATTAGAGCGAGGGCTGATTCAAATTTCTAAGAATCAATTTTCGCCTAATCAATACGTCTTCCAAGAAGGACAATATTTGGATACCTCAACTGTAACTGATTGGTTAATGCGTAAATCCAAATCAAATCCTGATGGTTTAAACCCAGTAAATAATGGTAAGACCGGAACCGATACGCGTAATCCAATTTATTTGGAAGAAATTATCGAACAAGATTATTTGACTGGATCTGGTTCCAAGTATAATTTAGGTGGTATGAGCTTGGGCTTAGCCATGAATTCGGTTGATTATTATCAGAAAAAGCGTAACGGTGCAGAATTTCAAACTACTATTTCACGTGCTGAGCAAAAAGCTCAAGGTGAAAAAATAGCTAATGAAATTGTTGCTCGCTTGCGTAAGAAGAAAGCTTTAAAGAATATTCCGATTACGATTGGTTTATTCTCCAAGACTGGAAAAGATTCATTAGTTGGTGGAACTTACTTCGCTTACGGGACAGCGGCCGCTAATAGTAGTAAAATATCTAAATGGAAATCCATGTCGGAAAAAATGCAAGTTTTACCGACAACTGGTAGTGAAAAAGCAATTAACAGTGATGATGCATCGCACTTCAATGATTTCAAGACGGCTATTCAAAACTACTTTCCTAATATTAGTGGGGTAACGGCAACTTTGCGTTATACAAACGGTAAGCTTTCACAAGAAAACATTTCCGTAACAACGCAATTTTATGGCTATGAACAAATTCAAAGTTTTACCCGTTTGGTTTTGTCGTCAGCTAAAAAGTACTTGTCTGGCAATATCCCAATTGAAATCAAAATTGGTTCAGTAGATGATGTACAAGCTTTAGTTGCAAAAGAAACCGGCGATAGTGATTATCAAGTCCATGTTTATGGCGGCGAATAGGAGGTATTTGCGTGGAAATCACAAAAGATACCATTAAACACGTTGCGACTCTTTCGCGACTTGCGTTTAATGAAGAAGAATTAGATAAATTTACTGATCAAATGGGATCAATTATCAATATGGCTGATCAACTTAGTGAAGTTGATACTGAGGGTGTTGATGAAACAGTTCAAGTTGTTGATCGTGATACTGTCTTCAGAGAAGATAAACCTGAACACTGGCAAGGACAAGACAGAGAAACATTGATGGCTAACGTTCCTGAAAAGGCAAACGGCTACATTAAGGTTCCTGTAATTATTAATAAGGATGAGGACGAGTAATGAATTACTTAAACGAAAATATTGATTCATTAAACAAAAAGCTTGCCAGCGGTGACTTGTCAGCAGATAAGTTAGCTAAAGACACTGTGGCAAACATTAAGGATACAGATAAGAAGTTAAATGCTTGGATCACTGTTTTAGATGATGCTAAGCCTGCAGATAACCTTGACTACTCCAAGAGTAAGTTAGCAGGTATTCCAATCGCAATTAAGGATAACATCATCACTAACGGGATTAAGACAACTGCTGCTAGTCACATTTTGTACAACTACATGCCAATGTATGATGCAACAGTTATTTCTAAGCTTAAGAAGGCTGGCGTAACCTTTGTAGGTAAGACCAACATGGATGAATTTGCCATGGGTTCATCAACTGAACACTCATATTATGGTGCTACTCACAACCCATGGAATTTAGATAAAGTTCCTGGTGGTTCATCTGGTGGTTCAGCAGCTGCAGTTGCTAGTGGTCAAGTTGTAGCAGCACTTGGTTCAGATACTGGTGGTTCAATTCGTCAACCAGCCGCATTTAACGGTATTTTTGGTATTAAGCCAACTTACGGTCGTGTATCACGTTGGGGTCTTATCGCATTTGGTTCTTCACTTGATCAAATTGGTGTAATGACTAAGCGCGTTAAGGATTCAGCTGAAGTATTAAACGTAATTGCTGGTGCAGATGAGCATGACTCAACTGTTTCAACCCGTGAAGTGCCTGACTTTACCAAGTTTATCGGTCAAGATGTTAAGGGTCTCCGTGTAGCTGTTCCTAAGGAATACATGGAAGCAGTTGACGGTAAGATGCGTGAAGTTATTCAAAAGCAAATCGATGCTTTGAAGGATGCTGGTGCAGTGATCAATGAGGTTTCATTGCCACATACTAAATACGTTGTTCCTGACTACTACATCATTGCTTCAAGTGAAGCTTCTTCAAACTTGCAAAGATACGATGGTATTCGTTACGGCTACCGTGCTAAGGACACTAAGAACTTACTTGATGTTTACGTTAAATCACGTTCTGAAGGCTTTGGTGCTGAAGTTAAGCGTAGAATTATGCTTGGTTCATTTGCCCTTTCAGCTGGTTCATATGACCGTTTCTTTAGACAAGCTGCTAAGGTTAGAACCTTGATCTGTGATGACTTTGACAAGATCTTTGCAGAAAATGATGTAATTGTTGGACCAACTACTACTGAGCCAGCATTTGGTATTGGCGAAGAAGTTTCAGACCCAATTAAGATGTACAACAATGATATTTTAACTATTTCTGCCAACTTAGCAGGTATTCCTGCAGCTAGTGTTCCAGCTGGTTTAGTTGATGGGATGCCTGTCGGTTTACAAGTTATGGCTAAGCGTTTTGATGAAGGTAATGTCTTCAAGACTGCTGACTTTATCGAACGCACTAACAAGTTTTATGAAAAAACACCAACTGGAATGGAGGACTAATTGAATGAATTTTAAATCGACTATCGGACTTGAAGTCCACTTCGAATTAAAGACAAAGAGTAAGATTTTCTCTCCTTCACCAGTAACATATGGTGCTGAACAAAACACGGAGACTAATGTAATTGACTGGGCTATGCCTGGTACCTTGCCAATGGTTAACAAGAACGTTTACCGTTTGGGAATCATGGTTGCCATCGCAACCCACGCTCACATTTTGCCAACTACTCACTTCGACCGTAAGAACTACTTCTATCCTGATAACCCTAAGGCTTACCAGATTACTCAGTTCTTCCAACCACTTGCTCGTGATGGTTACATCGAAGTTGAAGTTCGTGGTAAGAAGAAGAGAATCGGTATTCACGAAATGCACATTGAAGAAGATGCCGGTAAGAACACTCACGGAACTAACGGTTATTCATACGTTGACTTAAACCGTCAGGGTGTGCCACTTCTTGAAGTTGTTTCTGAACCAGATATGGAAGATCCAGAAGAAGCTTACGCTTACCTTGAAAAGTTACGTAAGATTGTTCAGTTTACTGGTGCTTCAGACGTTAAGATGGAAGAAGGTTCAATGCGTGTTGATACTAACATTTCCATCCGTCCAGCAGGTCAAAAGGAACTTGGTACTAAGGTCGAAATGAAGAACTTGAACTCATTCGATCACGTACGTCGTTCACTTGCCTACGAAGAAAAGCGTCAAGAACAAGTTCTATTAGCTGGTGGTCATATTCAACTTTCAACTCGTCGTTTTGACGAAGCAACTGGTAAGACTGTTTTGGAACGTGTTAAGGAAGGCGCATCGGATTACCGTTACTTCCCAGAACCAGATATTGCACCAGATCATATTTCACAAGAATGGATCGATGAAATTGCTAAGGAATTACCAAAGGGGCCATTTGCTCGTTACGATGACTATGTAAATAAATATGGTTTGAAGCCATATGACGCTAACGTTTTGCTTCAAACTAAGGAAAGTTCTGACTTCTTTGATGAAGCTGTTGCAGCTGGCGCAGATCCAACTCTTGCAGCTAACTGGATGAACACTCAAGTTAATGGTTACTTGAATGATCACCGTATTGAATTGAAGGATATTAAGTTAACTCCTGAACACTTGGCAGAAATGATCAAGTTAATCAAGGACGGTACTATTTCATCTAAGATTGCTAAGAAGGTCTTTGCCGAAACTATTGAAAATGGTACTGATCCTAAGAAGTATGTTGAAGATAATGGTATGGTTCAATTGTCAGATACTTCTGTTTTAGCTCCAATGGTTAAGAAGGTTGTTGATGATAACCCTCAATCTGTTGAAGACTTTAAGAATGGTAAGGATCGTGCAATCGGCTTCTTAGTTGGTCAAATCATGAAGCAAACTCGTGGTAAGGCTAACCCTAAGATGGTTAACAAGTTACTTAACCAAGAATTGCAAAGTCGTTAATTTTTAGAACGTTAGGTAGTAATTATGACTAGAAAAGCAAGATTAATTTATAATCCTGTATCAGGTCACGAACAGATGCCAAAGAATGTGGCCGATATTTTAGATGTATTAGAACAAGCAGGCTACGAAGCTAGTGCTTTTAGAACTACACCTGAAGAAAATAGTGCTCGCAATGAAGCTACTCGTGCTGCTAAGGAAGGCTTTGATTTAATCGTAGCAGCTGGTGGGGACGGTACAATCAATGAAGTAGTTAACGGGATTGCCTTTTTAGAAAACAGGCCTAAAATGGCAATTATTCCTGCTGGGACTACTAATGATTATGCTCGTGCATTAGCCATTCCACGTGATAATATTCCAGATGCTGCTAAAGTAATCTTAAAGAATAAAACTCGTAAAATGGATATCGGTAAAGCTGTTTTTGGTGACCAAATTCAATATTTCGTTAATATTGCTGCCAGCGGTTCTTTAACTGAGTTAACATATGGCGTACCATCTGAGGTTAAGTCAGCTTTGGGTTATGCCGCATACTTAATCAAGGGGGCAGAAATGTTGCCACACTTGACTGAGAATGAGATGCGTTTGACTTATGATGATGGCGTTTATGAAGGAAAATTATCAATGTTCCTACTAGGAATGACTAATTCAATTGGTGGTTTTGAGCAAGTTATGCCTGATGCACAGCTTAGTGATGGATTATTCCAATTGATCGTGGTCAAGCCTTCTGACCCTGTTAGCATGATGAAGTTGATGGCATTGGCTTTGAATGGTAAACATGTTGATGATCCCAATATCATTTATACCAAAACGCGTAGCCTGAAGGCCGAGTTGATTGGTAAAAGTGAAGGGCAAGACTTACCAGTTAATCTTGATGGTGAGATCGGTGGTTATTGTCCAGTTGAATTTAACAATTTGCAACAGCATATTGAATTTTATGTTGGTGGATAAAATTTAAGCAAAACAAATAGCGTTGACTAGTGTAAAAGCTAATCAACGCTATGTTTGTATGGAAATTAATTAATCGCGATCTCCGCCCATGCCAAAGATTTGTAGCAAGAACATGAAGATGTTGATGAAGTCGAGATACATGCTTAAAGCCCCCATAACGGCTAAACCAGTATCTGAAACTTGACCGCCGTAGGTCATGAAAATCTTCTTAGCATTGTGTGCGTCGTAGGCAGTTAAGCCAGTGAAGATTAACACACCGATGCAGGAGAAGATAAAGGTTGCAGCGCCACTTCTAATGAAGAAGGCGTTAACGAGCCATGCAACTAAGAACCCGATCAAAGCTGCGCCAAGGTATGAACCCCAGTTGCTCAAGTCGCGCTTAGTTACAGAACCGAAGACGGCCATTGCTGCAAATACCCCAGCTGCAGATAAAAAGGCACCCGCAATTGAGGCAGTGGTGAAGGCACCTGCAATAAAGGCAAATTCAAAGCCATAGACTGCTGAAAGAATTAACAAAAGGACTAAACCTAGTGTCGGATTCTTAGCTGCCTTAAAGCTGATAGTCATACATAAAACAATTGGAACAAAAATAATGATCCAGTAAACGGCTTGTGACATGTTAGCAATTGCTGAAGCAAATACAGTTGTCGTCAAGAAAGCAGTTGCGGCAGAAACTAAAACAGCCAAAATCATGAGACTGTACATCTTAGTCAAGAAGCTGTTAACTGCAGAAATATCCTGGACTTGACGCCGTCCTGGAGTATTTGAAAAGTTATCCATGAAATATACACTCCTTTTATTTACTTGTCTTATCTATTTTACCGTATTTAGTGGTCAAATGAATAATAGTAAAGTTTTTCTTATGAAAAAACTAAAGTAGGCAGAAAGATGTCTAAAGAAAATCGCCTCCTGTATAGTGAAGATATAAAGGAAGTGATTTTGATGGAAAAAAGATATATTGACAATGACATCCGTGGTCAAAGAAGTGAATATCCAGATAAAATAGGTGAATTCAGACGGGAGACGATCTTGTCCTTTACTCCAGAAGCGGCAGAAAAATATCATCAGCTGACGAGTTCGCAAAAAACATTTATTGATCGGGAGCTTGATGATTTAAAATTTAATCAAGATACCACTATCAATAAAAAAGTAAGTGCGGAATTAGACCAAGCAATCGTCTTTGAACGAAATGATCATGAAATAATAATTACAGATATAGTTGCTCAACCTACGCGTGACAGTCAGGAATATCGACGTGCGCAAATTAGGATGGACCGACAGAACCATTAATTTTAAGCCAAAGGTGGTGAACTACATAAACAGATAAATATGAAGCACACCATGTACAAATCCAAAGTAGTAAGACAGCTAAATAAATATTTTGTAAAGCTAGCTGTTTAAAATTAAAATATTGCCAAAAGATACGATCCCAAAAAACATTGGCTAAAAATGCTCGATAAGCATAAAAAGCTAGAAAGTGAATTGATTTTAGCCATAAAGACTTTTTGTGCAATACAGATTAGGTAAATCAAGAGGATAACCGCTAAAGCATAAATTGCCATTGAAGGTAGGTAATAACTGTCGTTGGTTAGGTCTGTTAATTTGAAAGTGGCTAAAAATAAATCTCTGGTCCTAAAATAGGTTAAAAGGTAAAATCCCACAATTAGCCACCAATATGTAAACAGAAAAGTTTGAATTTCATGATGAAAATTCCAGCTTAAGCCACCGTAGAGCCCAAAGATCAAAAAGCTGATAAAGATACGATCTAATAAATACCAATGGGTAGCCTCGGGACCATTTAAAATGAAGTGATCATAAAAAATTAACCAGGCAAAGTAAATAATTCCGGAACTAATAACTGCGATTAGTAGTCGTCGATAAGAATGCTGGACCCAGTTGCAGACTGATTTGATTCCAGGCATGATAAGCAAAAATTGCAGCATCATGACGCTGTACCAAAGATGAGGTGTGGCATTATCACTGAAGAATTGCCGGATGAATGTGGCAATATTGTGAAAATGCCCGTGTTGCTGCAGATTAGGCATAGCAATGAGATAAAATAAAGTCCAAGCAAAAGTAGGAAAGAAGTTATTATCCCACTGGTCGGAAAAATATGATTTTAAAGGTAATTTTGCCTGCTGGTCATTTTTCCTAATTACGGTAAAGACAATCCCAAAAATGAAGGCTGGTGAAGTGAATTTGACGAGGTTATAAAGTGATACCAAAAAGAGCTGCTGTGAATGATCGAATGGTAATGTCAAGAAAAGAGTAATAATTGGTTGCAACATGACACAACCGTTAGCTAGTAGATTGCGTAAAAAAGTTCCTAAAGACGATGGTCTTAGGAACTTTTTTACTGATATGATTATTTTCTACTTTTCTTTAGCCCACTTCAAGCCGATTCCGGTGATTCCGCTCAAAATAGAGAAGATTGGTGAAAGAAGACTGAAGAAGACGAATGGTAAGAAATGTAAAACTGGCACACCTAAAGTTGAAGCGGCGAATGAACCGGCAACACCCCAGGGAATTAAGTAGTTAATTACGCTACCGCCGTCTTCAAGTACGCGGCTAAGGGCTAATGGTGAAAGCTTAATTTTATCAAAAGCCGGCTTAAATGCACGACCAGGTAAGATAACTGATAGGTATTGTTCACCAACAAAAAGGTTGATACAGATACCAGATAAAATGGTGACCGTAATTAAACGACCAGGCTTGGTTAAATGTTTAACGAGTGGTTCCATTGCACTTTGAACAATGTTGAACTTCATGAGCATCCCACCCAAAGATAAGGTAGAAATGATCAAAGCTACTGTAGCCATCATGTTGGAAATACCACCACGGGTTAATAAGGCATTAACAGAAGCATCACTAGTTTTAGCCACAAAGCCGTTCATAACTAAATTGTTAAGCGATTGAATAGATTCGTGGGGACTTTGAATAAAAATCATGATTACAGTAATCGCAATGTTTAAAAAGAGCGTAGGGATTGCGGAAATTTTGCGCCAAGCACAAAAGATCATCAAGATAATTGGGACAATTGCCCACCAGCTGATACTGAAGTTAGTTTGTAAAATATGTGAAGTACGTTCAATCTTAGTTGGATCCATGTTGCCACTGTTGCCTAAGATCCAGAATAAAATTAATGAAACTACAAAAGCAGGAATGGTTGACCACATCATATTTTTAATGTGGGCGAATAATTCACTTTCGGCAACTGCTGAAGAAAGGTTGGTTGAATCGGATAAAGGAGACATCTTATCGCCAAAAACAGCTCCAGAGATAATTGCCCCAGCAACTAAGGCAGGATTAAGGTTCATACTAGTTCCGATCCCAAAAAGCGCAATCCCAACAGTTGAGATTGTGGTAAAACCACTACCGATTGCCATCCCAATAATTGAACAAACAATAAAAACAGATGGAACGAAGAAACTACCACTGATTAAGTGGAAACCCAGGACCATGATGGAAGGGATGATTCCCGCTTTAATCCAGATCCCGATCAAAGCGCCGATTAAAATAAAGATAAAAATCGGAATAATGGCTACACTAATTCCTTCTTTGATGCCATCTTGAACATCTTGCCAGGAAAAGCCACGCAGTCTAGCCCAAAAGGTAAGTAAAAGGACAATGAATAAAACTGGCACTTCTGGAGAAAGGGCAAGCTTGATAACTGCCAATCCCAGAATAGTGAGGAGTGCAATTAAGATAATAATTGATTCAGTAAAGGAAACTTTCTTTTTCTTCATTTTTATATTCCTCCAAATAAAAAATCCCGTTGACTTATTAGTCAACGGGACGACAATAGCCGTGGTACCACCCACTCTTTCAAGCATAAGAACTTGAATCTCTATCAGATGGTAACGGTTCTGAATTTTTCCGAACAACATTATAACGACGTATTTCGTCAAACTTTGCCTGTCTGGTTTGCAGCTACCACCAGTTCTCTGAACGCTGAGCAAAGTTGCTACTTTTCGTTTCTTGTTGAGCAATATGATAGCAAGATTAAAAAAGTATGTCAATAGATTTAAGTAAAATATTTTTAGATGCAAAAATTAACCAAATAGTTGAGTCTTCCTAGATACTAGATTTACAATTGAAGAAATATAGTTATTACATTGCTTGGGATAGTAATTAAGAGGAATCTTTATGCATAAAAAACGAGCTTTATCCATCTTTTTGGCACTTTGTGCCTTTGCAATATTTTTATTCATTGTGCAGCCAGGGGATAAGCTGGATAATGGCATTAAGAATCAGAAAGAACAGCTGCATAATTATATGAAGTTTCATCATATCAACGGTGTAATGTTAATTAATGATAAAAAGGGGCAACCGATTGTTGTCCAAAATAAGGAGACCACTGATTCAAGCCAAATAGTTAACGCTAATCAATTGTTTCCGATTGCTTCGCTACAAAAAATTATGACAGGAACTGCAATTTATCAGCTGCAACAAGAAAAGTTATTAGGTTGGAATACCTCTTTATCTAACTATTATCCTCAAGTTTCAGGTAGTAAAGATATTACAATTCGTGAGCTGATGAATCATACTAGTGGCTTAGTTAACAATGCTCGACCATCTTCTCCGCTTAAAAATCAGAAAGAGCAAATAGCTTATATGCTTAATCACATGGAGAATGATCATCTTCATACTTGGGATTACCAAGATGTTGATTATGAATTGCTAGCAGCTATTATTAGCAAGCAGACTAATTTAAGTTATAATGCTTATATTCAGACTGATTTTGCTAAGCCACTTAAGCTCCAGAAAGTTAAGGATTTTTCTGAGGTTAACCAAAACGAGATCCCTCAGCCAATGAGTAAAAATGTTGACTGGCACCAAGTGACAGTGACGACGTCGTCGGACTTTGGAGCAGGGAACTTATTCATGTCACCAATTGATTATTGGAAGTTTGTATATAACGATGTGCTGAAAAATCCTAAAATGGTAAACGAGTATTACCACCAAGCCCAGCATCAGACGGTAGCTTATTTTGGTGGAGTGTATTTTAATGGTGACATCATTCGCGCTAATGGCAGTATCCCTGGTTATAATTGCTGCTTTGTTGCGAATTACAAGACCAAGCGTATGATTATGCTATTTTCTAATAATATTAATTATTTGAGGTTGAAAGTAGCGGCTAACCACATTTTGCATGCGTATATGGGTGATAGTTGGTTCTAAAAAGCAGTCGATTATTTTTTGAAGCACAAAGATTGGTCAAGTATTATAATAATAGAGAGCTATTTTTTTAAGGTTGAGTGAGTATGAAAAAGAATCAAATTATAGATTTAGAAATTACCGATCTTTCGTATGAAGCAATGGGTGTGGCCCATTACGAGGGAATGACCGTATTTGTTACTAATGCACTTCCAGGTGAAGTGGTTAGTGCAAAGATTTTAAAGGTTAAGAAGAACTTTGCTTTTGCTAAAATTGAAGAAATAAAAAAAGAAAGTCCTGATCGAGTTAAGATCAAGTTGAATCAATGGGTTCAAACGGGACTCGCTTCTTTAGCTCATATCAAGTATGATAAGCAACTTGAATTCAAGCGTAATCAAGTTGTTAACTTACTTAAGAAGGCACATTTAGATGAGATTGAAGTAGGACAAACTTTGCCTAGTCCTGAGCAAACAGGGTATCGCAACAAGGCCCAAGTTCCTGTGCGAGAATATAATGGACAGCTTGAGATTGGCTTTTTTAGACGACATTCACATGATTTAGTGCCTTTGACAAATTTCTTTACCACTGATCCGGAAATTGATCGTGTATTGGTTGCAGTGCGTGATGTGTTGCGCAAGTACAAGATTGCGCCTTATGACGAGGTAAACAATACGGGAATTATACGCTATCTTGATGTGCGTCGTAGTAAGGCTAATGGCGAGATAATGGTTATTTTGGTCAGCCGGGTTAAGGATTTCCCACAAATGACGGGTGTTGCAGCTGAGATTAGCCAGATTCCTAAGGTTTCAGGTTTAGTCTTGAACTATAATCCTAAGAAGACCAATGTGATTTTGGGTAAAAAGGATTACCTAGTTTTCGGTAATGACCAGATTACTGATCAAATTGGTGATTTAAAGTTTAGAATTTCACCTCAAAGTTTCTTCCAGATTAATTCGCTGCAAACACCGCGCTTGTATGATTTAGCGATTAAGCAAGCAGATTTAGGTTCGGATGATGTAGTAATTGATGCATATTCGGGAATTGGAACGATTGGTTTGAGTGTAGCTAAGCATGTGAAGGCCGTGCGTGGAATCGAAGTTGTCCGGGATGCGATCAAGGATGCCAAGGACAATGCCGAGCTAAATGGTATTGAAAACGCAAAGTATTACTTAGGCAAGGCTGAAGAAATAATGCCGCGTTGGGCTAAAAAGGGTATGAAGACCGATGTGGTTTTTGTTGATCCACCGAGAAAAGGGTTGACACCTGAATTTATTAATGCGACAGTTAAGACTGGACCTAAGAAGGTCGTTTATATTTCGTGCAATCCTGCAACAATGATTCGCGACTTGCTTTTGTTCCAAGAACAAGGTTATGAATTTAAGCGAATCGATCCTGTTGATATGTTCCCACAAACGCCACATGTAGAGGCTGTGACTGTTTTGACAAAGAAGAAGTAAATATGATTATTAAACCATTAATTAGTGAAGACGAAGCAAAACAAACAAGTAAGCTTTTCCAAACAACTTGGCAAGAGACGTATAAAGGCGTGCTACCAGATGTATTTTTGGATAATATTCCGGCTACTGCTTGGGTAAAACGACTCAATGAGAGTGGTCGTCATAATTTAGTTTTTAAAGACGATAATAACGAGGTTCAAGCAGCCGTTAGCTATGGTCGTCCACGTGACACTAGAATGCTTGGCTGCGGTGAGTTGATGGCATTATATGTTAAACCTGATTTTCAAGGCTACAATGTAGGTAAGACCTTGCTAAATGCCGCAGAAAATGAACTGAAGAAGATGGGCTATGGCAAGATTTACTTGTGGTGTCTGGCTGAAGATAAAGATGCACAAGAATTCTTTAAGCACTTTGGCTGGCGTAATATTGCTACCCAACGTTTTATTGAAATTGCTGGCAAAGAATATAAGTATTTGCTGTTCCAGAAAAATTTACATAGTTAATGAAGCCGAAAGGCTTTATTTTTTTGCTTTTTTTTAAAAAAGGTCTTGCGTTATCTTCTCACTTTGGTATACTAGTATCTGTTCGGCTATGGAGGATTACCCAAGTGGCTTAAGGGGACGGTTTTGAAAACCGTTAGGCGGTTATGCCGCGCGTGGGTTCAAATCCCACATCCTCCTCTAGTTTGGTCCATTGGAGCAGTGGTTTATCTCGCCTCCCTGTCACGGAGGAGATCATGGGTTCAAATCCCATATGGACCGTTGATGGCGGAATTGGTGAAGGGGTTAACACACTGGTTTGTGGATCCAGCATGCGTGGGTTCGATTCCCACATTCCGCCCCATAATGGAGGATTAGCTCAGCTGGGAGAGCATCTGCCTTACAAGCAGGAGGTCACAGGTTCGAGCCCTGTATCCTCCATATTTTTTTACTCAAAAGCGTTAGAAATTTTTGTCTAACGCTTTTTACATACCATAGAAAGAAGTTAAGCATGAATAAAAAACAGATTACAATGGTGACGGCAGCCTTGATGCTTGGCAACGTGATGTCGGGGCTAGACGGAACTATTATTAATACCGCTATTCCAGCCATCGTCGCGGCCTTGCACGGAATTCAATTCATGGGTTGGATTGTGGCAATTTTCTTATTAGGAATGTCGATTTCGATTCCGATTTGGACCAAGATCGGAGAGAAAATCACTAACAAACGAGCCTTTGAGCTTTCATTGCTACTCTTTGTTTTGGGATCGGCTCTACAAGGGATAGCGCCAAATATTATTTTCTTTCTGTGCTCTCGCTTTATCATGGGAATCGGTGCAGGTGGTATGGGTTCTTTACCTTATATTATTGCTGGTTATGTGTTTAAAAATATTAAAACGAGAACCAAAGTATTAGGCTATTTAACTGCCAGCTGGAATGGGGCTGCGATCTTAGGGCCACTTGTTGGTGGTTGGTTAATTGATGCTTTCTCTTGGCACTGGGTCTTCTATATCAATATTCCAATTGGCTTAATCGCATTTTTGATTTGTTTAATTTACTACAAACCGGTTACTCCAAAAAAGACACCGGTTTTCGATATCCCTGGTGCTACTTTATTAGTAATCGGACTGCTTTTATTCTTGATGGGCGTGCAACTAGTTGGTTTAACCGCTAGCTGGATCATAATTGGATTGATTATAATTAGTTTAGTCTTCATCGTCTTTTTCTTTATTCGCGAAGGTCATGCAGACAATCCAATTATTCCAATTTCTTTATTTAAAAATAAAGATTTAGATGGCGACTTTTTATTATTTGCCTTTACTTGGGGTGCCTTTTTAGCAGTAAACACCTATATGCCAATGTGGGCTCAGGCATTACTAGGCTTGTCAGCTTTAATTGGTGGGATGACGTTAATTCCAAATTCGATTGTTGAAATTATCGCATCTCAAAGTGTAGCAGCGATTCAGGAGCATATGACAACCTTTAAATTAGTTTTGATTGGAATAGTTGCCATGATTATCTCATCAGCTGGTTTGTTTATTTCTGGCATACATACGCCTGTGCAGATGTTGACCTTTATTGGTGCATTTTCTGGCATTGGGGTTGGCTTTATCTTTGTTGCTTTGCAATTAAAGGTACAACTTGATGCGGGACTAAAGAATATGGCAACGGCCACTTCAACTTCATATTTGATCAGAATTTTAGCTCAAACAGTAATGGCTGCTGTTTATGGCGTAATTATGAATCTGAACTTGGCCAGCGGAGTTCAAACGCACAAGGGAATCACGATGACCATGATGAATAAATTGAGTGATGCGCAAAGTGCCAAGAGTTTGCCGCAAAACTTAGTGCCAACAATGAGAACTATTTTCCACGGCGGTATTAAGGAAATTATGTTGGTTTCATTGATTTTGTTAATTATCGCCTTTGTAATGAATTTCTACTTTAACTTTGGTAAAAAATGCAAGAAATTGCAATAATTTTGAAAATGAAAGCTCGATTTGTGAGCTCTTCTTTTTTAGTTACAGCATAATGTGTTTTTCGGCATAAGTGATTAAATCAGTCAAGCTGGTCTGATAATTTTGCTTAACCCACCAGACTAACAGCATATAGATTCCACCAGATTGATAGGCTATTGCATAGTCGGGTAGGTGGACATCAGAATGGTAAACTGACATCAGCTTTTTCAAATATTTAGTTTGAAAATTAAGTAATTCTCCTTCAAATCCTGCATCAAGCAGTAATTTCATTAGTTGAGGATTATCTTTGAAGAATTCAAGGTAGGCAGTAAGCTGCTGCTTAAAAGTTCTCAAATTATGTTGATCAATATCAGCGATAAAATGATGGTATTGATTAAATAAAAATTGCGCAATGACTTCATCTTTTTGGTCATAATTGCGATAAAAGGAAGTACGAGATACCTTAGCCTTACGGGTGATTTCTGCAATAGAGATCTCCGTATAAGGCTTTTTTTGTAGTAATTTGAATAATGCATGTTCAATTTGTTGCTGCGTATGCAGACTCTTCATATTCATCAAGATCATCCCCAAATGTAAAATGTTTGACAACTGATACCGCTTACATTATATTATAAGCGTAAATAGTTACAAGTGTAACGATTATTGAAAGAAGTGTCAATTATGCATTATAGTAATGGCAATTATGAAGCCTTTGTTAAGGCTGATAAACCTAAAGATGTTGATCAAAAATCTGCTTATATTGTTGGTAGTGGCTTGGCTGCATTAGCTACTGCTGTCTTTTTAATTCGTGATGGCCAAATGAAGGGCAAGAAAATTCACATTTTTGAAGAATTAGGTCTGCCTGGTGGCTCAATGGATGGGATCTATAATAAAGAAAAGGAAAGTTACATCATTCGTGGCGGTCGTGAAATGGAGCCGCACTTTGAATGTTTGTGGGATTTATTTAGATCAATCCCTTCGCCTGACCATGAAGGTGAATCTATTTTGGATTCCTTCTATCGTTTAAATAGAAAAGATCCAAGTTATGCTAAAACTAGAGTAATTGTAAATCGTGGTCAAGCTTTGCCGACTGATGGGCAACTTCTTTTGACACCAAAGGCAGTGAAGGAAATTGTTGATCTTTGTTTAACTCCCGAAAAAGACTTGCAAAATAAGAAGATTAATGAAGTCTTCACTAAGGAATTCTTTGAATCTAACTTCTGGTTATATTGGTCAACAATGTTTGCTTTTGAACCATGGGCAAGTGCGATGGAGATGCGCCGCTACTTGATGCGGTTCGTTCAACACGTAGCTACATTAAAGAACTTGTCATCATTGCGTTTTACCAAGTATAACCAATATGAATCATTGATTTTGCCAATGGTTAAGTATTTAAAGGATCGTGGTGTAATCTTCCACTATAATACGGTGGTTGATAATATCTTTGTTAACCGCTCTGACGGCGAAAAGGTTGCTAAACAAATTATTTTAACCGAAGATGGCGAAAAGAAGACCATTGACTTAACACCAAATGACTTAGTCTTCGTTACTAATGGTTCAATTACTGAGAGTACTACCTATGGAGATCAACTGCATCCCGCTCCAGCAGAACATGAATTGGGTGAAAGCTGGCAATTGTGGAAGAACTTAGCAGCTCAAGATGAAGACTTTGGCCATCCTGATGTCTTTTGCAGGGATATTCCTAAGGCTAACTGGCGGATGTCTGCAACTATTACCTTTAAAAACGATGATGTGGTGCCGTTTATTGAAGCTGTTAATAAAAAGGATCCACACAGTGGCTCAATCGTAACTAGTGGACCAACTACTATTAAGGATTCTAATTGGCTATTAGGTTACTCAATCAGCCGTCAGCCACACTTTAAGGCGCAAAAACCAAATGAATTGATTGTTTGGTTATATGGTTTGTTCTCTGATACCAAAGGTAATTATGTGGAAAAGACGATGCCTGATTGTAATGGGCTTGAAATGTGTGAAGAGTGGCTCTATCACATGGGTGTGCCGGAAGAAAGAATTCCTGAAATAGCTGCCGCAGCTACAACAATTCCGGTTCACATGCCATATATTACTTCTTACTTTATGCCAAGAGCTTTAGGCGACCGCCCAAAGGTTGTTCCAGATCATTCTAAGAACTTAGCCTTTATTGGTAACTTTGCCGAAACTCCAAGAGACACTGTCTTTACGACAGAGTATTCAGTACGGACAGCGATGGAAGCTGTCTACACTTTGCTTGATATTGATCGTGGCGTACCAGAAGTCTTTGCTTCAGCCTTTGATGTGAGAATGTTGATGAATGCCATGTATTACTTAAACGATCAAAAGAAGTTGGCTGATCTTGACTTGCCAGTGGCTGAAAAGTTGGCAATTAAAGGGATACTCAAGAAGGTTAAGGGTACGTACATTGAAGAATTGATGAAGAAGTATAAGTTAATGTAGATAATTTTATAAAAAGCAAGCAGGCGGCAGTTTTTCTTGTATAATGTAGTTATTCAATTGATAGTGATTTTAATTAGAAAAGAAGGATACTATTTTAGATTCTAAACCCGCCCGATGGGGCACGAAAGCATATCGTGACGCTAAGCAATTATACATGAAGGCTTTCCCAGCGTGGGAGCGTTTCTCCATGTTTTCTTTATTAGCAATGTCACTTCACCGAAATGTTAAATTCCACGCAATTTATAATAATGACCAGTTCTGCGGCATTACTTATTATGCCGAAAATGACAATACGGTTTATCTAACCTATTTGGCTATTAATGAAAAGTTGCGTGGTCAAGGTTATGGTTCTAAGATTTTAACGATGCTGGAAGATCGCTTCCCTGATAAGCAAATCGTGATTGATATTGAGCCAGTAACCAAGAAAGCCAAGAATTACAAGCAGCGTGTTAGTCGCTTGAAGTTCTATGAGCGGAATGGCTTCCATAGAACGGATCAAAAGTTAAAAGATCCAGATGGCGAATTTGAAGCTTTGACTACTGGGAAAAAGCTGGATATTGATAGCTTTACCAGAACATTGCGTCAGATGAGTTTTGGCTTTTATCAAGCAAAAGTTGAAAAATAGAAATAAGCCTAGTTGGCGTTCCATTATAGGGGATGCTGACTAGGCTTTTTTGATACATGAGTACACAATTTTAAGAAAAGCAAGCAACTGTTTCACACTATAAAGCAAACTTTCAGCCGAATATGTTAAAATAAAATTAAAATACAAAAACTGACTAGAAAACGAGGAAAATTATGAAGGACTATGTAATTTTAAATAATGGTGTCAAAATGCCACGCTTGGGTTTTGGCGTTTATCAAATTGATGATTTAGCTGAAGCACAACAAGTTGTGGAAAACGGCTTAGAAATAGGTTATCGTCTTGTGGATACTGCACAAATCTATGGCAATGAACAGGCTGTTGGGGATGCACTTATGCACAGCAATGTTCCGCGAAAAGATATTTTTGTTACTTCAAAGATTTGGGTTGATAACTATGGCTATGATCAAACTTTGCAAGCTTTTGATGATTCATTGAAAAAGCTGCATTTAGATTATCTTGATCTATACCTGATTCATAAACCATATAATGATTACTACGGCACTTGGCGGGCTTTGGAGCGCTTGTATAAAGAAGGACGTATTCGGGCAATTGGCGTAAGTAGTTTTTGGAATGAGCGGTTGGCTGATTTAATTACTTTTAATGAAGTGAAGCCGGCGGTGAACCAGATTGAGACGAATGTCTGGAACCAAGAATGGAAGTCGCAACAATATATGGAAAAAGAAGGCGTGCAGCCTGAAGCATGGGCTCCATTTGCAGAAGGTGCAAATCAAATTTTCACTAATCCAGTTTTACAAAAAATTGCACAAAAATATCGTAAGACTACAGCTCAAATAATGTTGCGGTGGTTTTTGCAAAGAAATTATGTCGTAATTCCTAAGTCTGCTCACAAGAATAGACTGGCAGAAAATTTTGACGTCTTTGACTTTGAATTAGCTGATGAAGATATGTCCTTGATTAAGACATTGGATCAAGGTCATAGTATCTTAGAAGATGAAATGGATCCTGAAATTGCGGAAAGTTTTCGCTAGTAGGCATTAAAAATGTGTCCAGCCTCGTTATTAGATATAATTAAAAGCAAGAAAGCGATTTAAAAAACGAGGTGATCTTTATGAAAAAGATAGGATTAATTGGCACAATTATTGGCGTTGCTGGTGCGATTGGTGCAGCAGCGGCAATTGTTTATAAAAAAATCAAGGAAAAACAGGTAGTAGTGAATACGCCACAAGATAAAACCTTGCTTTTAGGCAATACTACTAGTGATACCAAAAGTGAGTTAATGAAGGCGGAACTAGCCGAAAAGGATCAAGTTGAGTCAAATAATACTGAAGTTCCGCGTGTTACGCTTGATGGTGAAAAGCCAACCTTGTTTGAAGACAAGTAATTAAGAAGGATCAATCCATGTGGGTTGATCCTTTTCGTAAGTTCCGCGAACTTTCAACGAACTTTCAAAAAATTGCGCGCAAAGGGAAAGCAAAAGCCTGCTAGCTATCAACTTGATAACTAGCAGGCTTTCTTAATGGCTATTTATTGGTAAATTTTACCTTCTTGTTTTTCTTGCTTAATCTTTTCTTCTTGAGCTTTTTCACTAGCTGCTTTCTTAGGCAAAATCCAGTTTAAAAGCATTCCGATGATGGTGGAAAGGGCAACTGAGGTAAGTTGGAAATTGCCCAGTTGTAAGTAAGCTCCACCAATCCCGATAACCAAGATGACAGAAGCAATCAACATATTGCGCTTTTCACCAAAATCAATTTGATCATCAACTAAGATCTTTAAACCATTAGATGCAATTGTTCCGAAAAGTAAGAAGGAAATCCCACCGATAACTGGCATTGGAATTGATTCGATCAATGCGGCAAGTTTACCGACAAAGCTGAAGATAATTGCTGAAACAGCAGCACCGGCTAATACCCAAACTGAGTAAACCTTAGTCATAGCTAACACACCGATATTTTCACCGTATGAAGTGGTAGGAGGACCACCAATGAAACCAGCGATAATCGTTGAAAGACCATCACCCATCATCGTTCTGTGTAAGCCAGGATTCTTGAAAAAGTCACGTTTAGTTAATGAATTCAATACCATAATATGGCCCATGTGCTCTGTCATCGTAACGAAGGCAATTGGTGCCATGGCTAAAATAGCGGCAGGATACCATTTGAAGTGGTAACTGATTCCAGGCACATCAAGTGCTGGCAATGTGAACCAAGCTGCTTTTTCCACGCCAGAGAAATCAACAATTCCGAGGCAGCAGGATAAGATATAGCCACAGATAATTCCTAGCATAATTGAAACCAAACTGGTGAAGCCTTTGAAGCACATTTGGAAAACTAAAGTCATGACCAAAGTGAAGATAGCTACACCGAAGTAAGTCAAATCATACTTAGAATTATTCATCATAGCGTCATTAGCGGCAGTAGTTGCTAGTGACAAACCAATAACGATGATGATTGGTCCAACTACGATTGGTGGTAAAACTTTGTTAACCCAGCCTGAACCAATTTTGCTAATGATGATCGCAACAACTACGTAAACTAAACCAGAAGCGATCGCACCCTGGGCAACTGCCGGGTAGCCATCAGCCTTCATTAAGGCTTGCATTGTAGCAACGAAGGCAAAACTTGATCCGAGGTATGCTGGGATTTTGAAGTGGGTCAAGAGCATGTGGACCAAGGTACCGATTCCTGATGAAAGTAGAGCGATGCTTGGGTTAATTCCAATTAAAATTGGCACTAAAACGGTAGAACCAAACATAGCAAACATATGCTGTAAGGATAGCAGTACGCCTTGGCCGAATTCCGGCTTTTCATAGACGTCTAAAACGGCCTCCGGATTTCTGTACTTTTCTTTTTTATTCATTCAAAAAAACTCCTATTTAACGATTTCGATACTATCTTTATCATCGACTTCAGTCATTGCAACTTTGACCTTCTCGTTCATTGCCGTTGGGATATTCTTTCCAATAAAGTCAGGACGAACTGGCAATTCACGATGACCGCGGTCAACTAGGACAGCTAAATTAATCTTAGCTGGACGGCCTTGATCCATTAATGCATCAAGTGCAGCTCTAATTGTCCGACCTGTGAAAAGAACGTCGTCAACTAAGATAACGTTTTTATCGGTGATATCGAAGTCAAGTTGTTGGCTGTGGATCATCTTTTCCTTCTCAGCCTCTGGTAAATCATCGCGGTATTGAGAAATGTCAATTGCCCCTACAGGGACTTCAACATCTTCCAAGTTTTTCAAATTTTTGGCGATTCGCTCAGCCAAGTACCAGCCGCGAGTTTTAATTCCGACTAATACAAGATCTTTAGTACCTTTATTGCGTTCGACAATTTCGTAGGTCATTCGCATCAAGGCGCGTTTCATGCTTAAAGCATCGATTATTTCTTTTGCCATAGTTTTTCCTTTCTGGATGACCAAAAGAAAAAGACCACCAAGAGCGCATGGCTCAAGATGGTCCTTCTGTATTAGCTAACGACAAAAAGTATTAGCTTGTGCAGATTTCCTTCTTAGCCTCACGGGACTAACTTTAAAGGTCATCACTATTATTTTCTTTATATTTAACTCGGAAAAACACAGATTGTCAAGATTTAGTGGAAAAATATTGTGCTTTATTTTGCTAGTTAAATCTTGCATACTATGAGTAATAGTAGTTTTTAAAGTTAAAAAGGTGGGATTAAATGACTAAGAAGCAAATATCAATGGTTACTTTGTCTTTGTTGCTGGCTAATATTATGTCAGGGCTAGATGCGACAATTATTAATACGGCGATTCCAGCAATTGTGTCCGATCTACACGGAATTCAGTATATGGGTTGGATTGTTGCCTGTTTTTTACTGGGAATGTCGGTCTCAGTGCCAATTTGGAGTAAAATTGGTGAAAGAATGGGTAACAAATTTGCCTTCGAATTGTCACTAGCCTTATTTATTTTAGGTTCAGTTTTAGAAGGGGTTGCTCCTGATATTTACTTTTTCCTTATTTCTCGAGTGCTGATGGGCGTTGGTGCTGGTGGAATGGGTTCTCTTCCTTATGTGATTGTTGGCTATATTTATCCGAATATCAAACGCAGGACGGTCATCTTGAGTTATATTGCAGCTAGTTTTTCGGCCGCTTGTATTGCTGGTCCACTAGTTGGTGGCTGGATTGTTGATGCTTTGTCCTGGCACTGGGTCTTTTATATCAATGTTCCATTAGGATTGATATCAATTATCTTGAGTTTTCTTTTTTATCGTGGCATTCGTAAGCCAAACATCAATACTGTCTTTGACCGACTAGGTGCTTTTACCCTAATTGGCGGTTTGACTTGCTTTTTGATTGGAATTCAGATGTTAGGACTAGCTAGTAATTTTCTAGTGGCTATTTTCGTGATTATCGGGATCGTAATGCTTGTCTGGTTCATCTTAGTTGAGAAAAAAGCTGCTAGTCCTATCGTGCCGTTATCGGTTTTTACTAATAAAGCTTTAGTTGGTGACTTCATTCTTTTTGCCTTTGCCTGGGGTGCATATATTGCAGTTAACACTTATTTGCCAATGTGGTCGCAGGCAATCTTAGGGACAACGGCCTTAATCGGTGGGATGACGTTGATTCCTAACTCAATCTTTGATATTGCTGGTTCACAAAGTACGCCGCATTTACTCAGACATTTTAATAATTATCATTTGTTAATTTTCGATTTTACATTGATTGCAATAACAGTAATCGGTTTAATTATTGTACCGATTAGTACGCCATATCAGATTTTGATGTCGATTGCAGCGTTATCTGGTTTAGGTGTAGGCTCAATCTTCGTTATTCTTCAAATAAAAGTGCAGATTGACGCTGGTGAAAAGGATATGGCACCTGCTACATCGCTTAGTTTTTTGATTAGAATTTTAGCGCAAACTATTATGGCTGCCGTTTATGGGGTGATTATGAATTTAGCTCTAGCACGTGGAATTGCTGGACACCACAATATTACGATGACCATGATGAATAAGTTGAGTGACGCAGAATCTGCGAAGAGTTTGCCTAAGGCGTTAATGCCAACAATGCGAACTATTTTTCATACTGGAATCAGAGAAATTATGATTGTATCGTTGTTGCTAATTATTTGTGGGTATGTTGCAAACTTTATTTATAATCATCATGAAGCAAAGAAAGCTGCGGAATAGAGAAAAAGTGTTTGAGAGAAACTCAAACACTTTTTTTACTGCAAATTTTTAATCACATTAAATCTAAACAAAATCAAGTTAAAGACGACAATTCCAGCAGTAACAATAAAAACGGTACTATAATTAGTTAATCCAGAGATAGTTGAACCCAGTAGCGGTCCAAAAATATTACCGATATACATAGCTGACTGATTCCAAGAAAAAATTCGCCCCGTGATTTTTGCTGGCGTATTTTTAGTAAGCAAAGTCTGCACTTGAGGGAACAAGCAAGCATCAGTAAAGCCGACTAAAAAGCGTAAAATACCAAGTTCAACAGTATTTTGTACAAAAGCAGTCAAAAAGAAGAGGATTGTGGCTCCAATAAAGCCAGCAATAATAATTTTATGAGTTCCAATGCGGTCACCGAGTGCACCGAAGCGCGATGCCGCAAGGAATGTAGCAATTCCTGGCAAAGCAGCTATTACCCCGGAAATAAAGACGACATTACCGTGGTTAGCCATCAATTGTTTAACATAGAGTGAAAAGATCGGGTTAATCGAATTATTTGCAGCTTGAATAATTAGAGTAGTTAAAAGCAAGCCAAAGATTAATTGCGGTGAGCGTAATTCTTTAATTACTCCGCTTGCTTTATCAAGTTTCTTTTCAGTTACTGGCTTGAAGTCTGTTTCATGGACAAAGAACAATGACAAAAGAAATGCAATTAATAATAGACCACCTGTAATAAAGAAGGTAACGCGATAGGAGAAAATAGACGCTAAGGCTCCACCAATAAATGGCCCGAGTAAGTTGCCAGCAGTAAAGCTAGACGCCATAGTGCCAAGTGCTTGTCCAGATTTTTCCTTCGGAGTTTCAGTCGCAACTAGAGCATTGGAATTAGAAACAAAGCCTGCAAAAATACCTTGTAACATTCTTAAAATAAATAATTGATAAACGTTGGTAACTAGTCCCATACAGCCAAGGACGATAGCCATTCCCAATGAAGCTCGTAATGTCATCAGCTTTCTGCCTTTTTTGTCTGCTAGTTTTCCCCACCAGGGAGAAATTATCGCCGATACAAAATAAGTACCGGAGTAGATAAAGCCAGACCAAAAGTTTAACTGTTTATGGGTAAAATTGCCTAGTGTATCAATATATAATGGCAGAAACGGCATTACTTCAGAGAAGGCGATACCAGCGATAAAGACCGCAGTAGATAAGACAAGTAAATTCTTTTTCCAAATAGGTTTTTCATTCATTTTTATTCCCTTTGTTAAGTTTTAAAGTATAAATTGTAAAGCTGACTATGAATAGCACCAAGATTAAGTGAGTTAAAAATAAGGGCTGACTAGAATTCATAACGCTTTTATTAATATGGTAGTTAAAGATTTGCTCAAAGATGTGCGGTCCATTGAATAAAAGCAAGCCACCCCACAGAATTAATTGAGTTAAGAAGCCTCCAGCAGTGCGAAAACGATAGTTGATCATATAAATATTTGTATCGACATGATCACGGATAAGATCTAAGGTGTCAGTATTTTGTAAACTGTAGAAAATTCGAATCAAAAAAATCCCTGCAAAGTATGTTGGCCTAAAGAGCGTAATAACTAGACCGAGAACAATGCCCCAACTTTGAATGGTGAAGTCATCAAATGGTAAATATTCACGTAGCGTTTTTAATAATGGACGTTTGATAAAGCTGGCGATTAAGATAATGACAAATAACCAGTAGTAATTTTTTGCACCAAATAAAATAGAAATATAAACGGCTGAAAAGATAGTGGTAAAGTCTTGGCAGAGGCCTGCGATTGTCAGGCGATACTGCATTTTGCGAGATAATTTACCATGTTTTTGGCTTAAAGCTAATTTGATCAGATAGCTAATAACGACTACTGCTGAAACGATAATGCCAAAAATAGAGAAGATGTCTTTTCCCGAGTTCCAACCTTCTCGAATTAAGAGAATAGCCAGTAGCAAACCAAGAGTTAACCAGACATTTTGCCACTGCAATACAATTTTCCGTGAATGTGCTCTAAATGGAGAATATTTAAAGCCGAGTATAGCAATTAGCGTATAAATGAGCATTGCGATAAATGAAATTGTTGGCAGATGTGGTTCAACAAAGACAATTATTGCTAGTAAAATTAAAATTGCGCCAAAATAAGCAAAAAGATCATTCTTGCTTGGATGATAGTCGCTTTCAATGGCGATTTGTTTTTGAACGCTAGGGAAACATGCGGCGCCTATTCCGGCAAGGGATGCGCTAATGCAGTAAAGGGCTGGTAAAAAGATGCCGAAAATCCCTAAGAAATAGCCAAATAATGCTGCCAATGAACCGAACCAGCCAATAACATTATCTTCATTTTCGCCGCCTTTAAATAAAAACAATGTTGTGCGCCGAAAGGCATAGAAGAGTGCAAAAGGCAGCACGCTGATTGCAGTATTTTGTTTAATAATTAAGCTGAATACTAAATAAGGGAATAGGTTTAAGGGTAACGAGCTAATTTTTAAGAGTAAGTTACTTTTTTGTTGTAGTAGATTGTTAATATCTTTCATGATTTAATTTTAGAAAAGTCATAGTTTTTATACTTAATTGCTAGTGCTTTGTTTTTGAAAAGTGCGTTGTGGATATCTCCGGAAGAATATGCAAGATATAAACAAGGATGTCCTTTAAATTGACCAGTAATATAAATAATATCTACAGGTGTTAAAAACTCACGAACGCGCATCCAAGTCTGCCCTTGATGTTGTTCGATGGCGATCATGGAATCACCACCAGAATAGGTTTTATTCTTTTGCTCAGAATTATGATCTAATTTAATGGACTTATCCACTTGTCGATAAACTACTGAGTCACCAATTGTATGCTTGTTGATAATTAATTTGCGAGCTGATTTGCTCAGTGGATCGCTACGATACCAGGTACCGCGAAATTGTTCGGGGATGCTGGTTAACTTAAAGCCAGGATATTTCTTTTTTAAATTAGGCTTAAACTCATTTGCCTGTTTGGATGCTTTATGTGTCGCAGAACTGCTTACTGTTTCGTTAACCGTAGCGGGACGACTAGAACGGTTGGAACAGGCTGATAGGCTAAAAAGCAGGGGTAAAAGAATTATCATTGAAAATTTATTTTTCATATTTTATTTTTCCTTTGCAATAATTATTTTTAATTATAGTCTACTTTGACTGTTTTTCTCGGTAAAATTAAATTAAGCGTTTTTTATAGAAAGGAAAAATTATGCAAAAAGAACAAGAAATCCAAATGTTGAAAGAATTCTCAGATGCCAATTCAACTTCGGGCTTTGAGGAAGAATTCGTTAAGCTGTTTACTAGTTATGCGGAAAAAACGGCAAATATTGAGGTAGATGGGATGCTCAATGTTTATGCCGCCAAGAAAGAAAATAAGGGAAATCGACCGGTAATTCAACTTGATGCGCACTCAGATGCTGTAGGCTTCATTACGCAAGCTGTTCGCCCTAATGGTTTAATTAAGTTTGTTCCACTTGGTGGTTGGGTAAAATATAATATTCCAGCCTTGCGCGTTAAAGTGCGCAATCGTGATGGAGAATATATCCCTGGCGTTGTAGCAACTAAGCCGCCTCACTTCATGACAGCAGCTGAGCGCAATAATGTACCTGATGTGGCAGATATGTCAATTGATGTTGGTTCTTCTAGCCGTGAGGAGACAATCAATGACTACAAGATTGATACAGGTTGCCCTATCTTTGTTGATGTTAAATGCGAATATCATGAAAAGTCCGGTTTATTCTTCGGTAAAGACTTTGATGATCGTTTTGGTGCTGGTGCGATGGTTGATGTGCTTGATAATTTGAAGGGTGAAGAAACTAACTTTGACGTGGTGGCTGCACTTTCTAGTCAAGAAGAAGTTGGCTTGCGTGGCGCCTATGTAACGGCTAGAAAAGTTAAGCCAGATCTTTGTCTGGTACTCGAAAGCTGTCCAGCTGATGATACTTTTACGCCTGACTGGCTTTCTCAAACTGGTCTAAAACGTGGCCCAATGTTGCGCGATATGGATACGACATTTTTACCAAATCCTAAGTTCCAACAATATGCATGTGATTTAGCTGATAAAAATAATATTCCATATACTCGTTCAGTTAGAACCGGTGGCGGTCAGGATGGTGCTGCAATTTACTACGAAAATGGTGCGCCAACAATTGTCATCGGTATTCCGGTGCGCTATGAACACTCACCATATTGTTTCAGTAGTTATAAGGACTTTAAGGCTTCAGTTGATTTAGCTACTGCAATTATTCGTGATATTACCCAAGAAAAGCTAGATAGCTTCAAAAAGTTTTAATAAATTGCTTAAAAAGATGGATTCTCTATTATAAGGGACCATCTTTTTTGATATACTTAAACATAATTTTATATTTTAAGCGAGGTAAAGAGATTGATTACAGTATCCGACGTTAGTTTACGATTTGGTGGCCGCACACTCTATGAAGACGTTAACTTAAAATTTACTCCAGGCAACTGCTACGGCGTAATTGGTGCCAATGGTGCCGGTAAGTCAACTTTTCTTAAATTGTTAGAGGGGAAACTGGAACCAACAACAGGTTCAATTTCAATTGATCCCAATGAGCGCATGTCCAGCTTGAACCAGGACCACTTTGCTTTCGAAGACTTCACTGTCATGGACACAGTAATTCAAGGGCACAAGGAACTGTATCAAGTAATGAAAGAAAAAGATGCTCTTTATGCCAAACCTGACTTTGGTGATGAAGATGGGGTTAAGGCAGCTGAATTAGAGAGCAAGTTCGCAGAACTTGATGGTTGGAATGCGGAAGCGGATGCGGCTAAGCTGCTGCAATCATTAGGGATTCCTGAAGAAGAACATCAAATGATGATGAAGGATTTACCTGAAAGCGAAAAAGTTAAGGTCTTATTGGCCCAAGCTTTGTTTGGTAATCCTGATATTTTGCTATTGGACGAACCGACTAACGGTTTGGATGTTCATACCGTTGAATGGTTAGAAGACTTTTTGGCTGATTACCCTAACATTGTGATTGTTGTTTCCCACGACCGACACTTTTTAAATCAAGTATGTACTGAAATGTGTGACGTTGATCGTGGTAAGATTCAGCTTTATGTGGGTAACTATGACTTTTGGTATGAATCAAGCAAACTAGCTAATGAATTAGCTGCTAACCAAAATGCTAAAAAAGAAGAAAAGATGAAACAATTGCAAGAATTTATTGCCCGCTTTTCTGCTAATGCATCTAAATCACGTCAGGCAACTTCTCGAAAGAAACAACTTGATAAAATTACCTTGGACGATATTAAACCATCGAGTCGTAAATATCCATTTGTAAAATTTGAAATGCACCGTGACTTAGGGAATGACCTAGTTAAGGTGGAAAATGTTTCTTATTCAGTTGATGGTGAAAAAATTCTAGATAATGTTTCCTTTATTGTTCGTCCTGGTGATAAGGTAGCATTTTTATCACGTAACGCTTTAGCAACGACTGCGCTGCTTGATATCGTTGCTGGTAAGCTTAAGCCAGATACTGGTACCGTTACATGGGGTCAAACAACGGCCTTTAACTACATGTCACGCGATTTGAACGCTAACTTTAATAATGATGACTTAACAATTTTGGACTGGCTGCGTCAATATGCTACTAAGGAACAAGACGATAATACTTTCTTGCGTGGATTCTTGGGTCGAATGCTCTTTAGTGGGGAAGAAATTGAAAAGAAGATCAAAGTACTTTCCGGTGGGGAAAAGGTTCGTTGTCAATTGTCACGTATGATGCTGGAATCAGCTAATGTATTGATTATGGATGATCCAACTAACCACTTAGACTTGGAATCAATTACGGCCTTAAACGATGCCCTTGTTTCATATCCAGGTTCAATTTTATTCACCTCACATGATCATGAATTTATTCAGACTATTGCTAACCACATTATCGAAGTTGGACCTAAAGGTATTGTTAGTCGCCAAGATACAAGTTATGACGAATTCTTAGATAAAGAATCAATTCAATCGGCAGTAGCTAAGATATATTAATAAAAGATTATTGAATTTCTTGTGGTTGAAACTTAGCTATTTTTGGTTCATGATGTGAGGTAAATAAAGAATGAAAGGACTTACATTATGAAACGAATTAAAATGGGATGTACTACTTTAAGCATTCCAGCGATGGCACTTGGCATTATGCGAATGAATCAAAAATCAGTTCCAGAGGCTCAAGTGGCAATTCAAGCCGCCTATGATGCTGGGATCAACTTCATTGATTCTGCTGATATTTATGGCAGTGGAAAATCAGAAGAAATTTTTGGTCAAGCTTTTAGCCAAATGCAGATCAAGCGTGAAGAGATGTTTATTCAATCTAAAACAGGAATTGTTCCAGGAAAACGTTATGATTTTTCTAAAGAACATATTTTGCATAGTGTTGATGAAATTTTGGAAAGAATGCAACTAGATTATCTTGATTCATTAGTACTTCACCGACCAGATGCATTGATGGATCCAGAAGAAGTAGCTGAGGCTTTTGATCAACTACAGGCAGCAGGTAAGGTGCGCTTTTTCGGCGTATCTAATTTTGATACGGCTCAATTTAAATTGTTACAAAGTTGCTTGAGCCAGCGCTTGATGTTCAATCAATTACAATTTAGCCTGAAACATACAGGAATGATTGACTTTGGGATGCATATGAATATGGTAGATAAACCATCAGTTGATCGTGATAGCCAATTTCTTGATTATGCCCGTCTACACAAAGTTACTGTGCAGGCTTGGTCACCATTCCAGTATGGCATGTTTGAAGGGACCTTCATTGATAATGATGGCTTCCCCAAGTTGAATCAAGAGTTGCAAAAACTGGCCGATAAGTATGAGGTAGGTAAAAATGCGATCGCTGCAGCTTGGATTTTACGTCATCCTGCAAATATTCAAATGCTAGTTGGATCAATGAATCCGCAACACATTAGGGATTCTGCTAAAGGTGCCAAGATTCGATTGACTAGACAAGAGTGGTACGATTTATACTTAGCTGCTGGTAATTATTTGCCCTAAACCGAATATTTTTCTAATAAAAGCAAAAACTAGCTTTTAAAAGCTAGTTTTTTGCTTATAATGGATAATAGGACTATATAAAAG
>SKEM01000173.1_pt1 | contig 50444 bp, 47 predicted proteins | sample 4826731 | NCBI WGS metagenome assembly SKEM01 (sample SAMN11008809, study PRJNA524170) | human gut metagenome | biome: Human fecal sample; material: Feces; isolation source: fecal sample from pouch patient p37 | host: Homo sapiens | place: Israel: Tel-Aviv | collected 2015-07-27 | reverse complement strand
CTGTAACATAAAGAAAAACACAGTAGACTATGCTTAGTTTTCTGTGTTTTTTTCTAATTTCATTTAGAGGTGAATTAATTGGTAGTTATTAGAGGTGCCCTATATATTTTTTAGAAACGACGATAAAAGGCGACCTTGACGCTGGGCTTAAAGTCGCGCAGAAAATTCGAAAGTTTGATCCACTTGGTCAGATTACCTTTATCACAAGACATAGTGAATTTGCCAAACTGACTTATGAATATAAGGTCAATACGCATGATATTATTGATAAAAAAATGTCAGAAATAGCCTTTTATGACAGGATTATCGCTAATATTGAAGATTTTTTTACCTTTAATGAGCAACTACCTTTAAGTGAAGTTTTCACCTATGCAACAAGAACAGGTAAAGCGATTACTGCCCTTTATTCTGATATTTATTTTTTTGAAACAGGCAATTTATCACATCAAGTATTACTCAGTATGAAAAGTGAGGCTATTTCTTTTTATGGCTGTTTAACAGACATTGAAAAAACTTCGGAGTGTTTAATACGTATCCATCGTAATACCGTAATTAATCAAAACAAAATAAAAAGATGTCTAAAAAAAGATAAAAAAATAGTCCTTGAAGATAATACAACATTTGATGTTTCAAGGTCTGGTCGAAAAAATTTAAAAGAAATCAATAAATGGTAAAACTGAAATAGAATACTCGAAAACGCTAGTCTGGCCGATTTCCTGAACCAATGATATTTTATAAACAGACAGACGACATCTGGTTTGTTATAATGAAAGCTAGAGGCGATAAGCCTTAGTAATTAATGATGAAGGTGTTTAGAGAAAGTTGACTCATAGATTAAAATGAAGAAAGTGGCGGTATCATAAATGCAAAGTTTAGTGAATTTTAGAGATTTAGGTGGCTACCAAGCACAAGAAGGAAAAAAAGTCACACATGGCAAAGTTTTAAGAGCCGCCCAACCCGTCGGTCTGTCAGAGTCAGACAAAAATACCTTGTTAAAAGATTATCACCTCAAGAAAATCATTGATTTTCGCTCTCAACAAGAAGTCGTTGAAAAACCCGTTGACACCTTAGCAGGTGTGGCCTATCTCAATATCGATCTCATGAAAGACGTCCAGTCAGGTACAGCGAGTCTAGCGGATTTGGCGAAAAAAGCGACAGTTGCAGAAGTTGATAAAGCGATGCAAACCATTTACGGTGAACTTGTCTTGGATAAGACTAGCCAAAAAGGCTACGCCAACTTTCTCGAGCAAATTATCACCCAAGAAGAAGGTGCCGTACTCTTTCATTGCTTTGCCGGAAAAGACCGCACCGGTGTTGGTGCTGCACTCGTACTAAGTCTTTTGGGTGTCCGTCAAGCTGACATCGTGCATGACTATTTGCTGACTAACACCCAGAGGCAAGAGGCAAACAATAAAATGAAAACCCTCGCAGCCTCACAAGGTATGGCAGGGGAACAACTGCTAGCCTTAGACCGATTATTATCGGTTGATGAAACCTACTTAGGCCATGCCTTTGCTAACATAAAAGAGAACTACGGAACGATTCAAGCCTATGCAACCGAGGCTCTAAATTTTGAGCAAGACAAGCAAGCCTATCTGCACAAACTATTATTAACAGACTGACTCACTCACATCAAAAAAATCATGTTAGCGGACAGTATTTGATGTTAAAAAGATTTTTGAAAGAGAAAAACTAGTCCTAATTTATCATGTCTATCATGACCAACAAAAAAATAATGTAAAAAAATTGTAAAGCGACTTTACAACTGTTAAATTTTGCGTTACAATGAATCTGTAATAAAAATAAAAAAATATAATCATTGTTAGATGAGGCTCCTATACTGGAAATATGCTACTGCCGCGAAATGTCGAGAGACGCCAAGCTGGTTAAACAAAATAAATCGTGAAGGTTTATTTCAATGTAGCTAGAAAATTTTCTTACGCCGTATAGTGCTAAAGTTCAACGATAGGCTAATGTGCGCAGATAAATGATCGAGGAATCTTGTGCATCAACTTATTGTTGATGTGCGGATTCCTTTTTGTTTGACCTGACTATTTCGTTACGCTAAGCCGGCCAGCTAGACAAGATAAAATAATCAAATCAAACAAAAATACCTGCCATCAAAGCCGTTTATGAAACTTGATTTAATACAATGATTCAACGAAAGAAAAGGTGTTCATGAGCGTTCAGCAATGCTTTTATGCGACGAGTAATCGCAGGAATGGCGTGAAAACTTAGGAAAATAGGCAAAGACGCTTTAGCGTCTGCGTATTTTATCTAGTTTTATAGGTAATGCTCAAGATAAACCTGATTAAGAGGTCTAAAAATGGAAAAAAAGACAAAAGCGTTTGAATTACAAAAACTTGCCCTACAAGCACCAGAACAATTATTTGGTGACTACCAAACGACCCGAGATGGTCTTGGCACAACAGATGCTAAAGAGCGTTTGGAAACTTATGGTATGAATATCGTGGCATCGCAGAAACCGTTGCCTGCATGGAAAATCTGGCTCAATGCCCTTAAAGACCCCTTTGTTATCGTCTTGATTTTGCTAGCAATCGTCTCTTTCATCACCAATGATATTGAGGCGGTTGTCGTCATGAGTTTGATGGTTATCTGCTCGGTCTCTATTAGTTTCTATCAAGAATATACGAGCCAAAAAACCAGTATCAATCTCCGGGAAATGATTGAAAATACAGCAGCTGTCATTCGTGAAGGCGAACGTCAAGAAATCCCAATGGATGAAGTCGTGCCTGGCGATATCGTCAAACTCCATACTGGTGATATGATTCCAGCAGACGGTGTTCTGCTCGATTCCAACGACTTGTTTATCAACCAAAGCTCACTGACTGGCGAATCACTTCCAGTCGAAAAACTACCTTTAACCGATGATAACCGTGCAGATAATGCTGATAAACCAGCAGTTGATTTGCCTAACCTCCTATTCATGGGAACAGACGTCCTGAGTGGACAAGGCACCATTCTTATCTTGAAAACTGGGAAAGAAACATTTTTCGGAGATATTGCAAAGAGTGCCACAGGCAGTAAAGCTGAGACAGCATTTGAAATTGGTCTGAAACGCGTCAGTGCCCTACTCTTGAAGATGATCGCTATCTTATTCCCTATTGTCTTCATCCTCAACGTTATTACCAAGCATGATGTCAATAATGCCTTTTTCTTCGCCATTGCTGTGGCGGTCGGTTTAACGCCTGAAATGTTGCCGATGATTGTCAATTCAAATCTAGCCAAAGGCGCGCAAAAACTCGCCAAGGAAAAAGTAATCGTCAAGAAACTGTCTGCCATCCAAAATCTGGGTGCCATGGACATCTTGTGTACCGATAAGACAGGGACAATCACCGAGGACCGTGTCGTCCTCATGCACTATGTTGATCCTTTCGGAAATGAAAATGAAGACGTCCTCAACTACGCCTACCTCAATTCTAAATACCAAACCGGTTGGCGTAACCTCATGGATGTCGCTGTACTAGATTACTTTTCTAGTAAGAAAAAGACGTTGCCTTTTGACAATGTCAGCAAGATTGACGAAATTCCCTTCGACTTTTCACGTCGGAGACTATCTATCGCTTTATCTCTGTCTGGTGAGCGTGTGATGATTACCAAAGGTGCCGTTGAAGAAATGGCAGAGGTCTGTTCTTCTGTCCTTATCAATGGCGAAAAAGTTGCCCTAACGCCTGACCTCATTGAGCAAATGAAGGAAGCCAATATCAAGATGAATCAGGACGGCATGCGCGTGATTACCGTAGCGCAAAAAACGATTGACAGTGATGTCATTCGCATCGCCGATGAAAATAACCTGACCATTCTAGGCTTTATCGGCTTTCTTGACCCAGCTAAAGAATCAGCCATTACTGCGATTTCGTCTCTCCAAGCACATGGTGTGACAGTTAAAGTCTTGACCGGTGATAATGCCATTGTCGCTCAAAAAGTCTGCGCAGACGTCGGTATTGATGCTGAGCACTACCTGCTTGGCAGCGACATTGACGGCATGAGCGACGCTGAGCTGACCGAACAAGCAGAAAACCTGAACCTCTTTGCCAAGCTCAACCCAATGCAAAAAAAGCGCGTCATTGGCTTACTCAAACAAAAAGGCCACACCGTTGGGTTCATGGGGGATGGCATTAATGACGCCCCTTCTTTAAGAACGGCAGACGTTGGTATCTCAGTCGATACGGCAGCGGATATCACAAAAGATGCCAGCACGATTATCTTATTGGAGAAAAGTCTCCAAGTCTTGGAAATTGGGGTTCGAGAAGGTCGTAGCGTCTTTATTAACATGATGAAATACATCAAAATCACCCTTAGCTCTAACTTCGGTAACGTCTTTTCGATTTTGATCGCTAGCGCCTTCCTACCATTTCTTCCAATGTTATCAATGCAACTTCTCGTGCAAAACCTTATCTATGATGTGGCACAGCTCGTAATTCCTTGGGATAATGTTGACCATGAGGAAATTGAAAAACCTGTTACTTGGAACATGAAGAACTTGCTACACTTTACTTTCTTGATTGGACCAGTCAGTTCAATCTTTGATATCCTTACCTTCATCCTCTTGTACTTCGGATTCCACTATAATACCGTCGCAAGTCAAGGCGCTTTCCAAAGTGGTTGGTTCATCGTTGGCTTGATTACACAAACTCTTGCCTTGCATATCTTGCGGACGAAAAAAATACCGTTTATCAAGAGTAATGCAAGCATCGCAGTTTGGGTTGCAACACTTGGTGTCTTTGTTGTCGGCGGTGTGTTGAGTTTGACATCTATCGGTCACTTCTTTGACCTTCACTTACTGCCAGTGACTTACTGGTTGATTTTCCCGTTTATTATCATTGGTTATCTCATTACCTTGCAATTTGCTAAGATGATTTATCAAAAAAATACCTAAATCTTTCTTATCAATCATAAATTTGATATAATAAGCAGTGACAATATACACATTTAAGTATAAATATTGAAAAAGAAATCAAGAGGAATTATCAACATGTCTAAAATCTTAGTTTTTGGTCACCAAAATCCTGATACAGATGCTATCGGTTCATCTTATGCCTTCGCTGAATTGTCACGCTTGCGTGGTCTTGACGCAGAAGTTGTAGCGCTTGGTGAAGTCAACGAAGAAACAGCCTTTGCCTTGGACTACTTTGGTGTGACAGCACCACGCGTGGTCACATCTGCTAAAGCAGAAGGTGTTGACACAGTTATCTTAACTGACCATAACGAATTCCAACAATCTATCTCAGATATTCGCGACGTCACAATCATGGGCGTTGTTGACCACCACCGTGTGGCAAACTTTGAAACAGAGGCACCATTGTTCATGACTTTGGAGCCAGTTGGTTCAGCATCATCTATCGTTTACCGTCAGTTTAAAGCTGAAGGTCGCGAGTTGCCAAAAGCAACAGCTGGCTTGCTCTTGTCAGGTTTGATTTCAGATACTTTACTTCTCAAATCACCAACGACACATCCAACTGACTTTAAAGTCGCTGAAGAATTGGCAGAAATTGCTGATGTTGGCCTTGAAACTTACGGTCTTGCTTTACTTAAAGCAGGGACAAATTTGGCAACTAAATCAGCAGCAGAACTCATTGATATTGATGCTAAAACATTCGAACTCAATGGCAACGCTGTTCGTGTAGCGCAAGTCAATACAGTTGATATTGCAGAAGTTTTGGAACGTCAAGACGAGATTGAATCTGCTATCAATGCAGCTATCACATCAAATGGTTACTCTGACTTTGTTTTCATGATAACAGACATCGTTAACTCAAACTCAGAAATCCTAGCATTAGGTCAAAACATTGGTAAAATCGAGGCAGCCTTTGACTTCGAACTAAAAAACAACCATGCCTTCCTAGCAGGTGCCGTATCACGTAAGAAACAAGTCGTGCCACAATTAACAGAGTCATTTAATCAATAATCAAGTAATACTGAAAGAGAAAAGCAGATTAGGTAATCAATTTGATTGTCTAGTCTGCTTTTTTTATATTGTTTGACGAGAAAGATACGTATTTCGCACAAAAACAGCTATTTTCTAACCAATTTCGAATTGTTTTGGCAAAAGAATACGTATTTCGCACAAAAACAGCTATTTTCTTACCAATCTGGTATTGTTTCTACACCATAACTCTTTCAATCTAGTCTCTTTTTCTAGCGATTGATGCTTTAGATTTATTTTCTTGCATTGACTAAAAAAATCTGATACAATAAGTTTACAAATGTAAACGATAATCAAGGAGAAAAATGGCAAAAAAATAAAAAATCGCAAAATTCAACAAACAACAAGACTTAATGGCGAAATATGCCCAACGTCGTCAAGAATTAAAAGCAGCAGGAGATGTTGAGGGGTTGAGCAAGCTCCCTCTCGATAGTCATCCCAATCGCTTGAGAACCGTGATTTACTCGACGGTCGCCCACATGCTTACATGCGGAAATTTGGGATGAGTCGGATTAATTTCCGCAGGTTGGCTTATCTCGGCCAAATCCCCGGAGTAAAGAAAGCCAGCTGGTGAGTGTCAAAAGAGTCGCCGACTGTATGCACACGCATTGGCACAAGTGGGTTAAGGTATTAAAAAATCCTGATGCGTTCAGGATTTTTTTGGTAGGACGAAGTAGCTGTTGTTGATGATGTCGACGGTGACTGGCATCTGGTAGAAGTCGCTCAGGACGGTTTCGGTTAGGAGCTCATGTGGGGTGCCGCTGCGTACGATTTGTCCTTGGCGCAGGAGCATGACTTTCTGGAAGTCCGGTGTGATTTCGTCGGGATGGTGGGTGATGTAGAGTAGGGTCGGACCGTTTTCGAGTTGGGTGATGTGGTGGAGTTGTTCGAGTAGGCGTGCTTTGGCGAATAGGTCGAGACCGCTTGTTGCCTCATCTAAGATTAAAATTTGGGGTTGAAGGATTAGGCTGCGGGCGATGAGGAGCAATTGTTTTTCGCCCTGGGATAGGGTGCCGTAAATGCGGCCGATTAAGGATGTCGCTCCAATTTGGCGCATGAGTGATCTTGCGTCGTCTAGGTCAGTTTCGGAGAAGGCGCGATAGAGCATGGATGAGTTATAGCGGCCGGTTAGGAAGAGGTTTTCGGCGATGATGTCGGGTCTAAATCGTTCTGCTATGAAGGAGCCGACAATACCAATTTTGGCGCGGAGTTCTGGGATGCGGTCAATGCCAAAACGTGTGTCTAGAACGGTCAGCTCGCCGGTTGTTTTCCAGTTTTCAGCCATAATGAGTTTTAAAAGGCTAGATTTGCCTGAGCCGTTGAGTCCTAGGATTGCCCAGTGTTCATTTTTATTGACGGTCCAGTTAATATTTTTTAAGATGTCTTGCTGATTTCTAACAAAATCAACGTTTTTCATGTCAATTATCGTCATAGCTTATCCACTCCTGAGTTTTTATCAGTCTTTTTTATTATTATACAATAATTATTCTGAAAAATATGTCGTGAACTGAGTTCAAAAGTGTCTTGTTTTAGGGGCTTTAGTTTGTCAAGTTGGTGCGCTTAAATGAGAGGTATTTTTTTCCTTAAATTGGAGAAAAATATGACGAATCATCAGAGCATAAGGTATGGTATAATAACTAGGAAGAGAAGTCGGAAAAAAACATGAATAAGGCCGTTTAAAAACGGAGAAAAAATAGAGATTAATTGATAGCATTTTTGAGAATGAAGAGATACAATATTATCAAGGAGAATAACTAGATGAAATGGTCGTTACAAGAATTAAATAAAAAACACGCAGTGGAATTTGATGTAGCCTTTGACTTAACGCAAGAATTGACCGCGCGTGAGCCAGAAATTTTAGATGTGTCTACCGTGGCGGTTAGAGGACGTGTCGATGCAGATGGCGGTATATACTGCCTGAATTATGCTGCTGACTACACCTTAACCATGCCGTCGTGTCGGAGCTTGACACCGGTTGATGTACCGATGACCTTTAACGTGTCGGAAATTTTCACGACACAAGAGTATTTTGATGCGCATAAATCAGATTTAGATGCGGACATGTTCTTTGTTCTTGACAAAGATGTCATTGATTTGGGCGAGTCCGTAGCGGATAATATCCTGCTAGAAATCCCTATGCGCGTCTTGACAGAAGAAGAAAAGCGCTCGGAAGACATGCCGTCAGGCTCGTCTTGGCAAGTCCTGTCAGAAGAAGATTATTTAGCAATGCAAGCTCAAGAAAATGCAGAAGTTGAGAAAAAATCACCTTTTTCTCAACTCGATGGTCTATTCGAATAAGCAACGTTGTTTTTAAAAGCAAGAAATAAGCCCGATACTCAGGGCTTTTTTTGCTGTCTAACTAGCATTTTGTAGGCGATAAAATTTTTTGTGATAAAAAGTTAGAATTTCAGACTTTTAGGGTTGAAAATATATTAAAATTATATTATAATTAATTATTATAAAGTATAAAATTTGTAAGATTCGATAGGAGAATGTTCAATGACACAAGCAAACTTTGGTGTGGTCGGCATGGCAGTGATGGGACGCAACCTAGCGCTCAACATTGAGTCACGTGGCTACACAGTCGCAATTTTCAATCGCTCAAAAGAAAAAACAGAAGATGTGATGGCATCACATCCAGACAAAAATTTTGTGCCGAGCTATGATATTGCGTCATTTGTAAACTCGATTGAGAAACCACGTCGCATTATGTTGATGGTTCAAGCTGGACCAGGTACAGATGCAACTATTCAAAATCTCTTGCCACATTTGGACAAGGGTGACATTCTGATTGATGGTGGGAATACCTTCTATAAAGATACAGAACGTCGTAATGCTGAATTAGCAAATTCAGGTATTAACTTTATCGGTACAGGTGTTTCAGGTGGTGAAAAAGGTGCGCTTGAAGGACCTTCAATCATGCCAGGTGGTCAAAAAGAGGCCTACGAACTTGTCAAAGACGTTTTAGAAGAAATTTCAGCTAAAGCGCCAGAAGATGGCAAACCATGTGTCACTTACATTGGCCCTGCGGGTGCAGGTCACTATGTGAAAATGGTCCATAACGGCATTGAATATGGTGATATGCAGTTAATCGCTGAGTCTTATGACCTCATGCAAAGATTGCTAGGTCTCAGTGCAACTGAGATGCAATCAGTTTTTGCTGAATGGAACAAAGGCGAGCTAGACAGCTACCTTATCGAAATCACAACAGATATCTTGACACATCAAGATGACCAAGGTCAAGATGGCCCAATCGTTGACTACATCTTAGATGCTGCTGGTAACAAAGGGACTGGTAAATGGACAAGTCAATCAGCGCTTGATTCAGGTGTGCCACTACCATTGATTACAGAGTCAGTTTTTGCACGTTATATCTCAGCTTATAAAGAAGAGCGTGTTGCAGCAAGTAAAATCTTATCAGCACCAGACTTTAAGTTTGAAGGCGATAAAGCAGAATTGATTGAAAAAATTCGTCAAGCGCTTTACTTCTCAAAAATCATGTCTTATGCCCAAGGGTTTGCACAGTTGCGTGTTGCCTCTAAAGAAAATAACTGGGATTTACCATTTGGTGAAATTGCTGCTATCTGGCGTGCAGGATGTATCATACGTGCTCGTTTCTTACAAAAAATCACAGATGCTTATGGCCGTGATGAAGATTTAGCTAACCTTTTGTTGGATGAATACTTCATTGACATTACTGCTAAATATCAAGGTGCGGTACGTGATGTTGTGGCACTTGCTGTTCAAGCAGGTATACCTGTACCAACCTTCTCAAGTGCGATTGCTTATTTTGACAGCTATCGCTCTGAAAACTTGCCTGCCAACCTAATCCAAGCACAACGTGATTACTTTGGTGCGCACACTTATGAACGCAAAGATAAACCTGGTATTTTCCACTATTCATGGTATGACGAAAAATAAGTCAATTATCTAACTAGGCAAAAAGCCTTGCTTTCTAACTAACTTAAATCTGAATTCAAATAGAAAAGAGAAAATTTAAAATGGGAAAAAAAATTCTAATCATTGAAGATGAAAAACAACTTGCGCGTTTCGTATCACTTGAGCTTGAACACGAAGGTTACAGCGTAGAAACACGCCACGATGGCCGTAGCGGTCTTGAGGCTGCTATGACCCAAGAATGGGACATGATTCTTTTGGATTTGATGTTGCCTGAATTAGACGGTTTCGAAGTAGCCCGTCGCTTGCGCAATGAAAAACAAACACCAATTACAATCATGACAGCCCGTGATAGTACAATGGATAAAGTCGCTGGTCTTGATATTGGTGCAGACGACTATATCACGAAACCTTTCGCGATTGAAGAATTGCTAGCGCGTCTTCGTGCTAACTTCCGTCGTCAAGATCGTGAAGTCCAAAAACGTAAGAAAACTGACGGTACAACTTTCCGTGATTTAATCATCAACAAGAAAAACCGTCAAGTACAACGTGGTGAAGAAATCATCGATTTGACAAAACGCGAATACGATTTGTTAACAACATTGATGAAAAACGTTAACGACGTTGTGACACGTGAACAATTGGTTCAAAATGTTTGGGGATATGAAGAAGGAACAGAAACAAACGTTGTGGATGTTTACATTCGTTACCTTCGTAACAAACTTGACCAAAAAGGAAAAGATTCATACATCCAAACTGTTCGTGGCTTGGGTTACATGTTACGTGAAAATAACTAAGCAAGATGTCATAGTTTTATAGCTTTTAAGCGGACAAACAAAATACAAGATTTTGGTTTGAACTAGCCAAAATCTGTTTTGGTTTAGTGCTTGAATACCTATACCATTGATAAGTTGACATTCGTCAGCTTATCAATTTACATAGACATCTCTGAGCTAGTGCAAGGCGTGTCAATTAATTTTGGGTGAGAAATATGCCTCGCTCAAGATAGTTTTTTAAGCTGTTTCAATATCTGAAAGATTAAAGATGTCGAAATTGTTAGGGATATAATATAGTTGGCTCTAATGTTCCGAGAAAATAAGACATTGTGCTAATGGAATATTTCAGCTATGATGAAAAAAGGCCATAAAGATTTAGGAGAAGGTAATGGAGACTTTGCCATCTAAAAAAAAGCAACCCAAAAAACGTAGTATAATGCTCAAGTGGTCCTTTGCAAATATGCTTTTTTGTTTCTTGGTTTTTACAACATTTGTGACCATATCGTATCAAACCTCAGTCCTCTACTTTTTGGACGGTGAGAAAGACGGTCTTATCAATGTTGTTGATGATCTTGCAGAAAAACTAGAAAATAGTGACGACGCTTTAACACCAGATAATATCTATCAATATTTAGGGTATCAAGAACCAGGTGTTCTTGCGACCCTCTATGATGAAGACGGTCATGTGATTAAGTCTGCTGAAGAAGTCGGTATTCCAGGTGTTGGCTGGCGCTCATTTCAAGTATATGATGTCACAGGACAATTGATTTTTACCACACAAACTTCGAGTTTACCACTAGCCAATAAAAAATCGACTGCACCAGTTATTGTGACAATAGGTGGTAAGTCTGGCTATATTACAACACGAGAGATCAAGTCTAAAAAAACAGGCAAAGTTGTCGGGTATTTGGAGTCCTTTAATAATCTAGGATTTTACTATAATATCCGCAATAAACTCCTGTTCATCTTGATTGCACTTGAGATTGTCGCCATGTTCCTTGCCAATTTCATCGGTTACTTTGTCTCAAATCACTTCTTAAAACCCCTATCTAAATTACACGCCGCTATGAAACGTGTGACGCATTCACCTTCAAGTGAATTTAAGAAAGTTGAAATTAACTCTGGAGATGAAATTGAAGAACTTGCAGATGTCTTCAATAAAATGATGTATAAAACACATGATTATATTGAAGGGCAAGAACGATTTGTTTCTGATGTGAGTCATGAGTTGCGGACCCCACTTGCTGTACTAGATGGTCACGTCAACCTATTATTGCGTTGGGGTAAGGATGACCCGGAACAGTTAAAAGAGTCCCTAGAGGCATCTAGGCAAGAGATTAAAAAAATGTCAAGTATGATTCAGGATATGCTTGATATTACTCGCTTAAAACAATCAGATGAATTTCAAACAGAAGAAACAGAAGTTGTTGGCAGCGTAACTGATTTGATGAATAATATGGAAATGATTCATCAAACCTGCAGTTTTGCTTTTGAGGCAAATTTAGAGCCACATGCCAAAGCTCAAATCTACAAGAATCACTATGTTCAAGCGCTTACTATTTTAATTGATAATGCGATTAAGTATTCTGGAGCGGGGCAAAGTTATGTTAAAGTCACCTTGTCTGAAGATGATAGAAACATCATCACTTCAGTATCAGATAGAGGGATGGGGATTTGTGAAGAGGACCAAGCACATGTGTTTGAGCGCTTTTTCCGAGCTGATAAGGCTAGAAATCGTGAGATTGGCGGAACAGGTTTAGGGCTGTCAATTATTGCGAATATCGCCCAAATGTATCATGGCTCTGTCTCTGTTAAATCGGAGCTTGGTGAAGGTTCGACCTTTACGCTTGTCTTGCCAAAAGCTGAGTCGCTTTATAACTTATAAAATAAGAGAAACGTTGCAGTTGCAGCGTTTTTTTTCTTGCTTTAAAATTTTATTTGAATTTTTTGAATATTTCCTATTTACAACTCCTTTATTCTGTGCTAGAATATGTAGCATAGTAGATGTTAGAAAACCTTACATCGGAAACGCTTATTGGGCTAATGCTCATCTTTTGATATGATTATAGGAGATATCTATGAACTCAGGAAGTATTGCATTTATCATTATTTGTGCAGCTCTGGTTTTCCTCATGACACCAGCGCTTGCATTTTTCTACGGTGGTTTGGAGCGGCGTAAGAACGTGATTAACACGATACTAATGGCCGTAATACCATTAGGAATAGCCTCTATTCTTTGGGTAGTGATTGGTTATAGTTTATCGTTTTCAGGTGATGGTACTTGGATTGGTAATTTATCTCATGTCTTTTTCAACGGTGTGAGTTCTTCTGACAACACTTTGCATGGGCTAGAAATACCCGATGGTCTATTTGGTGGTTTTCAAATGATGTTTTCGATTATCACGGTAGCGATTTTAACAGGCTCGGTGGTCGGACGGATGCGGTTTACACCACTCGTGATTTTCATGGCTTTCTGGTTAGTAATTGTTTACTTTCCTTTGGCGCATATGGTTTGGGGTGGCGGTTTCTTAGCCAAAATCCATTCGATTGACTTTGCGGGTGGTAATGTCGTTCATATTTCGTCAGGTGTCAGCGCCTTAGTTTTAGCACTTGTCTTGGGCCGACGTCGTGATTATGCGAGATTAGAATATCGGCCGCATAACATTCCCTTTGTCTTGCTAGGTGCTGGGCTACTCTGGTTTGGCTGGTTTGGTTTCAATGCTGGCTCAGCGCTCGCGGCTAACGGTCTTGCTGTTCACGCTTTAATGACAACAAATACCGCAGCAGCGGCAGCTATGCTATCATGGGTATTGGTTGAGAAAATCACGATTGGTAAACCCACTTTGGTTGGCGCATCAACTGGTTTAGTTGTAGGTCTCGTTGCCATTACACCAGGTGCAGGTTTCGTGTCACTCTGGTCGTCTATCTTGATTGGGGCGCTCGTATCGCCAATTTCTTATTACTTCATCTCAGTTATCAAGCATAAATTTGGTTATGATGATGCCTTGGATGCGTTTGGGGCGCATGGTGTTGGCGGTATATTTGGTGGCATCGTAACAGGAATTTTCACCGTACCTTCACTTGCTTTAGAAAAAGGTTATGCAGGGCTCGTTTACGGCTCAGGCAAATTGCTCCTTGCGCAACTTGAAGCCATCTTGTTCACGATTGTCTTTAGTGCCATTGCGACCTTTATCATCATTAAGGCCATTTCACTGTTTATGGCGATTCGTGTTAGTGACCGAGAAGAAGCTATCGGGTTAGATGATAGTGAACATGATGAAACTGCCTATCCGACATTTATGGGATTGGATAGCTAAACTCTGAATTTAGGTTATTGTTTAGAAGGTTTATCAATCGGAAGGAAAATAAAATAGAGTTAAACCGCAGATACCAACGTACAAATAAAGTAGGAGAATAAAGCAATGAAAAAAGTAGAGGCGATTATTCGCACTGAAAAATTAGAAGACCTAAAAGACGCCTTAGTCAAAAATGATTTGGCAAAGGGCATGACAGTCACGCAGGTCTTGGGATATGGTAACCAAAAAGGATTTGTTGAGTATGTTCGAGGTCAAAAATTGAACACGACTTTATTAGCTAAAATCAAGATTGAGATTGTAACGGTTGAAGAACGTGTCTCTAAATTAATTGAAGTCATTCGTGAAACGACTCAGACAGGTGAAGTTGGGGATGGTAAAATCTTTGTCCTTCCAGTTGAAAATGTCATTCGCATTCGCACGGGAGAGGAGGATGCAGATGCCATTTAAGGCAATTTAGTTTATTATTTATACTTACACACTTTCATACTTAGTATGAAATGATGGCAAGAGTCATCAAAATTTAAACAAAACTTAATATATAGAAGTAACCACACACAACCACACAAATAAAACACTTAAAAGATGGCTTTTTTAGGTATATCTCGGTATATTTTAAAGGGTTCAAAGTTTAAGCGTTTTTTTATTGGTATCATGAGCGAGCTGACGGACGCATGACTGAGTATTGAAAAATTGTGATAAAAACGGTAGAATTAAAGGATATGAAGACAAGATTCGGATGAGAAAATCGGATTAAATAAGGAAAACAATCATGAAAACAATCACAAATTTTGAAAATAAAAAAGTATTGGTTCTGGGTTTGGCTAAATCTGGAGAGTCTGCGGCGCGTGTGCTCAATCAGCTAGGGGCAATTGTCACGGTAAATGACGGTAAACCTTTCGATGAAAATCCGGCAGCCCAAGATTTATTAGCCGAAGGCATCAAAGTGGTGACGGGCGGTCATCCACTTGATTTGTTGGAAGAAGATTTTTCGGTCATGGTTAAAAATCCTGGTATTCCTTACGATAATGCAATGGTTGAGCGGGCGACTGCTTTGAAAATTCCGATTATTACAGAAGTTGAGCTGGCGTTTTTGATTTCTGAGTCACCGATTGTTGGGATTACAGGGACTAATGGTAAAACGACAACAACAACCTTGATTGCGGATATTTTAAATGCAGATGGTAAGGTTGCTAAACTGTCGGGGAATATTGGTTTTCCTGCCTCTGATGTGGCATCAAAATCTACAGTTGATGAGACTTTGATTATGGAGCTGTCTAGTTTTCAATTGATGGGGATTGAAACTTTTAGACCTAAGATTGCAGTCATTACCAATTTATTTTCAGCACATTTGGATTATCATGGCTCACAAGACAATTATGAGGCGGCTAAATGGCGAATTCAAGAAAATATGACTGCTGATGATTTTTTAGTACTGAACTTTAATCAAGCAAAACTTCGGAATAAAGCTGGAGAAACAGCAGCACAAGTCGTGCCTTTTTCAACAACTGAAATTGTCGAAAAAGGTGCTTATGTTGCAGATGGCAATATCTATTTCAAGACTGAAAAAATCATGGCCGTGTCGGATTTATCCTTACCTGGTGAACATAATGTTGAGAATGCCTTGGCTGCGATTTGTGTTGCCAAGTTATCCGATGTGTCAAATGCTGCGATTACGCGCGTTCTGACGACATTTTCAGGCGTCAAGCACCGCTTGCAGTACCTGGGTCAGAAAAGTCACATCAAGTTTTATAATGATAGCAAGGCGACTAATATTTTAGCGACCCAAAAAGCGCTATCTGGGTTTGACAATCGCACGCTTTGGCTTTTAGCTGGTGGTTTAGACCGTGGCAATGGCTTTGATGAGTTGGCGGCAGATATTGCTGATTTGAAGGGGATGGTTGTCTTTGGAGAAACAGCGCCTAAACTTCGTGCGTTAGCAGAATCTCTTGAGATTCCGGTCTTTGACAGCGAAAATGTAGCGACGGCAGCGCGCCTTGCTTATAGCAAGGCTGAGACAGGTGATACGGTTCTCTTAAGTCCTGCCAATGCTAGCTGGGACCAATATAAGACTTTTGAACAACGCGGCGATTTATTTATTGACGCGTTTACTGGATTGGAAGAAAAATAATCATGAAAATTATTGTTAGTGGTGGAGGAACGGGTGGCCATATCTATCCAGCACTTAGTTTTATCAACTATCTCAAAACGGTTGAACCAGATGTATCAGTGCTTTACATTGGCACACAAAAAGGGTTAGAATCTAAAATTGTTCCGGAAAATGGGATTGACTTTAAAACGATAGATATCCAAGGCTTTAAACGCTCTTTGTCACCTGAAAATGTCAGAACGGTCTATAAATTTCTTAAATCCGTGTCGGATGCGAAAAAGATTATCAAGGATTTCAAACCTGAAGTGGTAATTGGTACGGGTGGCTATGTGGCAGGTCCTGTGATTTATGCTGCAGCCAAGCTGAAAATTCCAACGATTGTTCATGAGCAGAACTCTATTCCAGGTGTGACAAACAAGTTTTTAAGTCGTTATGCAACGCGTGTTGCGCTTGCTTTTCAAGAGGCAGGGTCATTTTTCCCGTCTAAGAAAACGGTTTTTACGGGTAACCCAAGAGCTCAGGAAGTCGCTGATTTGACAGATTCTAGTAATGTGCTAGGCCAATATGGTTTAAGAACAGACAAGAAGACAATCGTCATTTTCGGTGGTAGTCGTGGGGCTCTCAAAATCAATACTGCAGTCGTTGAGGCATTGCCCGAGCTCGCGAAAAAAGATTATCAGATTCTTTATGCCTCTGGTGAAATTTACTACAACGACCCAGAATTCTCAGATATATTCACAGCATTTAATCGAAAAGAAAATATCAAAATAGTCCCTTATATTAACAACATGGTTGAGGTTTTAAATGATGCCAATTTGATTTTATCAAGGGCAGGGGCAACGACCTTAGCTGAGATTACGGCACTTGGTTTGCCGTCTATCTTAGTACCAAGTCCTTATGTAACTGCTGACCACCAAACGAAAAATGCTGAGGCGCTTGAAAATGCTGGCGCCGCAATAATGATTAAAAATGCCGAGTTAACTGGTAAGCGTGTTGTTGGTGCGATTGACAGTCTTTTATTGGATGACGTGAGGTATCGTCAAATGGCTGAAAGTGCTTTGTGTGAGGGTGTACCAGACGCAAGTAATCGTTTATATAGAGTGCTCAAGGATGTATTAAATGGCAGATAAAGATAAACAACCAGAACTGACGCCTTGGCAGCAAGAACATGCTGAGTTTCAAAAGAAAAAGCAAGAAGAGGCAGCGAAATTGGCGCGCGAAGAAAAGCGCAAGAAACAGCCTGCTAAGGTCGAGTCGGTCATTGAAAAATATGAGGCAACGCCTAATCAACCAGTAAAAGAAGAAAAAATACCATTCTTTAAGCGGTTTAAAGTTTTAGCCGCGCCAGAAGAAAAGGGAGAGATTTCTCAAGTATTGGGCAAAATTTGGCCCTTTATCTTGGTAATACTTTTAATCTTTTTAAGTAGCATCTATGTTATTTCACCACTCAGCAAAATTGCAAGTTTCACCGCAACTGGTAATGTGCACGAGTCGACTGAGCAAATTGCTGAGGCAACGGGAATTAAAACTAATGACCATGTCTGGCAAGTCATCCAAAAATCGACAGCTATCTCGACTAAAATCGAGCAGAAGTTTCCACGTGTCAAGTCAGCGAAAATCTCGTGGGTATTTCCAAACAACTTTAGCGCTAAAATCGTCGAATACGGTGAGAGCGTCTACCTGAAAACAGGAGATGCGTATCAGTTGGTTTTGTCAAATGGTGACATCTTGGCACAAGAGCCTGTTGATGCACAAAAACGTGCTGCATTACCGGTTTTAGACGGCTTTAATGCGAAAGAAGTCAAATCATTTGTCGCAGCTTACGAGACACTCAAACCAGAACTGAAAGCCCAAATCACAACCGTGACTAAGGTGCCTACGAAAGTAACACCAGACTTCATCGCGCTTGAAATGAAAGACGGCCACCAAGTTCGAGTACCTCTGAGTCAAATGGCTGAAAAGCTCCCTTATTACACTAGTGTCGCCTCGAATCTCACCGAGCCTAGCGTCGTGGATATGGAGGCAGGCGTCTATGCTAAGTCTAAAGATGCCTACCAGAAAGATTTAGACGACGAAAAAGAAAAAGAGCAGAAAGCCAAAGAAACAGCTGCCGCAAACAAGTCAGCCGAACAAGCGTCTGACAATGGTAGTGAAAGTAGCAACGGCACTGAAACTGCAAGCACCGATAGCACACAAGGCACTGAATAGTCTGAAACGGCCTCAAAAACACTTCAAAGTAAGAGGATACAGTAACAAAAAAATCAGGTTTAATCGACTGATAGTGTGTTATTTTATAAAATGAAGATGTAGAGCAGTGAAGGCAAGGGTTCTAATAAAAAAAAGAAATGTCTGAATATCTTGACATTTAAGATAAAATTAAGTAAACTAACAAAGTGGTTACTTTTTATTAACTCAATATATCATGGGAGAAAAATATGACAAAAAAGACAAAATTGATGAGCATCGGCTTGATGTCTGTAGCAGCTTTAGGCGTTTTTGCAGCCTGCGGTAACAAATCTGATTCTAGTGAGTCTGACGGTAAAGATTATTCATTCTACTATAAAACTGACCCTGAAACTTTAGACTATACCTTCTCTGGTCAACGTTACACTGCTGAAAATACAGCCAACTTTGTTGATGGTCTCGTGTCTTATGACCAATATCGTCAAATCGTGCCAGCCTTGGCGAAATCTTGGGATGTCTCAGAAGACGGTAAAACATATACTTATCATATCCGTAAAGATGTGCCTTGGGTTGATGCTGATGGCAATGAATATGCGACAGTCAAACCTTCTGACTGGGTCACTGGGTTGAAACACGCTGCAGATACTAACTCTGAAACGCTTTACCTAGTTAGCGATTCAATTACAGGTCTGGCAGATTATGCTAGCGGTAAAAATAAAGACTTCTCAAAAGTTGGCATCAAAGCTGACGATAAAGCTGGCACATTGACTTATACTTTAAATGCGCCAGAATCTTTCTGGAATTCTAAAGCAACTTATGGTATCTTGTACCCAATTAATGCTGAGTTCTTGAAAGAAAAAGGCAAGGACTTTGGTAAAGTTACAACAGATGGTATCCTATACAATGGTGCTTTCATCGCAACGAAATTTGATAATAAATCAGCGATTGAATACAAAGCCAATGACACTTATTGGGATAAGAAAAATGTACACATCAAGAATGTAAAATTATCATTTTATGATGGTAAAAAACCAGAAGATCTTTATAAAGGCTTTACAGATGGCAAGTACAATCAGGCAGAACTTTTCCCAACAATGCCATACTACAAAAATGTTAAAAAATCTGACGTTATCTGGACTGCCCAAGAAGCAACAACTTACTTTGGTATGTTCAACTTAAATCGTCAAACTTATAAGAATACAGCACACGATACAGATGCTAAGAAAACAGCAACAAAACAAGCTGTTTTGAACAAAGACTTCCGTCAAGCAATTGGATTTGCTATTGATAAAGCAAAATACAATGCACAACATGTTGGCGAAGAAGGTGGCGAAAAACTTGTTCGTAACACTCTCGTCCCTTACGATTTTGTAACAATTGCTGGTAAAGATTACGGGACTGCTGTTCAATCTAATCTTCAAGCGATTGATGGTGATGTTTGGTCTAAACTTTCAGTTGACCAAGGTAAAAACTCAACTTACAATGTTGACTTAGCTAAAGCTTCATTTGCTAAAGCTAAAGAAGCTTTGAAAGCACAAGGGGTTGAAGTTTCAAAAGAAAACCCAATCGTCTTGGATGCACCAGTTTTAGATACAAGCACAATCAACATTGCTGCTGCAGCATCAATGGCAAACTCTCTTGATAAAGCTTTCGATGGTGAAGTTAAATTGAACTCAATCAAACTTGCCATGGATCCATATCTCCAAGCAGTCTTCTCGTTCAAGACAGCTGCTGAAGCAGATTACGACTGGAACATTTCAGGATGGGGACCAGACTACGCTGACCCAGCAACTTACCTCAATATCTTATCACCAAAACAAGGCGATATCACAATTAAGATTGGTCTTGAACCAAGTGTGACACTTGAAGGCGAAGATAAGGGCGCTGCTGCCAAAGCTACGGTAGATATTGAAGCTTATCAAAAACTTTTGGATGAAGCGAATGCTATCACCGATAATACAGATGCTCGTTATGAAGCGTTTGCCAAAGCTGAAGCTTGGTTGATTGACAACGGTATCGTGACACCAATTTATTCACTTGGTGCTGCACCAATGATGCAAAACGAAGTACCATTTACAAAAATTGATTCTAATACGGTTGGTTCAACTGCTTATTCTTACAAATATAGAAAAGTAAGTGATAAAACAGTCACAGCTAAAGAATATGAAAAAGCGTTGAAAGAATGGAAAGCTAAAGTTGAAGAAAAATCAAAAGCAGCTACCAAATAATAGCAACCACGCATAGCACCTATCGTAGTAAATGGTAAATAGGAACTTTTGAAGTCCTTGTCATATTAGATGAGGCGACCAACCAAGCTCTTGATTTAGAACTGATCGGTCGCCTCTTGACGAGAGGGAGCGAAAGTGGTTTGATTTTATGCTTGATTGAATAGAGTGAGTATAGGATGAAGAAAAGGTGAGACTAGATATTTCTGGTCTCAGTTTTGCGTTTAGAGAGACTATCTGAATTGTCCTTCTCAACTAGCTACTGGCTAACCAACAATCAACTTAACGTAAGTATCTTAATTCTTAATATAGAACGGTTTGAAATAGATGAAAAAATATATCTTTTTTAGAGTGTTGCGGGCTCTGTTGTCCATTGTTATTGTGACAACAATTGTTTACGCACTCGTCTTTAGTTTAATTCCACGTCGTCAGATTTTTACATCAGATGAGCAATATGCACGTGTTGCAGGTAAAGCTGATGCACGTCGTGAGTACGAAAATGCAGTCTTTGAGCGTCAGGGTTATATTGACTACTTGAACCAAAAAGCTTTAGTCAATAAAGTCCAAAAAAATGATCCAAATTATGACGGCACAGATAGCAAAGCCAATCTACAAGCGGCTGAAAAATGGGCAAAATCTGCCAAAGGTAATTGGAAAATTGAGCAACTGCCAATTTCTAAAAAGATTTATGCCACGCGTGAAATTCCAATTTGGCAACGTGTCGGGAAGTTTTATGCTAACCTGATTCAGATTGATCATCCTTGGAAAATTCAGGATAAATCCAACCCTAATCTCAAGCGTTACATCAAGTTCACTTGGGAAAAAGGTGGTGGTCCAGCCATCATCGGTTCAGGAACTGAGCATAAATACTTATTGTATTTTGATGGCACATTCCCGTTCATCCACCAAAAATTCATTACGATTAATTTGGGGCAATCTTATCCAACCTTTAGCGGTCGCTCAGTTGTTGATGTCTTAACAAGTGGTCAAGGTGAGACAGTAACACGTGAAATCACACTTCAAGATGGTAAGACGATGAATACGTCTATGAACATCCATACAGCAACTTATCAAAGTCCTAAGAACCAAAGTGAACGTATGAAACGGATTTTCAAAGATGACTACACAAATGTGAAGAATTTTTATAAAGATCCGTCTATGATTGGTAACTCAGCTAGAATTTCAATTATAGGGACAATTTTAGCGTATCTTTTCTCAACTTTCCTTGCGGTCTATCTTAGCCGTCATGCGGGTGGTATCATTGACCGTTTTGGTCTGATTTTCATCACTGCCTTAATTGCCTTACCAAGTTTGGCGATTATCTATACAGATAGATTCCTCGGCTCATTGATAGGCTTGCCAGGTTCATTTACAACATTAGGTGCAGGAAATGTGGCAACTTATATTATGCCAACGCTGATTGTAGCCTTGATTTCTACACCACCATTGACCATGTGGACGCGTCGTTACATGGTTGACCAACAGTCAGCTGATTATATCAAGTTTGCACGTGCAAAAGGGTTGTCAGAAAAAGAAATTTCTCGTAAGCATATCTTTAAAAATGCAGCGATTCCAGTTGTCAATGGTATTCCTTCGGCTATTGTCGCTGCTGTAGCTTGTGCGACGATGACTGAAACTATTTTCCTTGTCCCTGGTCTTGGTAAAATGTTACCAGATGCAATTTCTGCCAATAATAGTCCGGTAGTTGTCGGCATTACCTTCATTTTGACGACTTTAGCAGTCTTTGCAGTCTTGGTAGGTGACATCATCATGCAAATCATCGATCCACGGATTCAATTTGCAACGAAATCTAAAACAAAATCTAAAGCAAAATCTAAAACAAAACATGCGAAAGGAGAAAAGTAAGATGTCAGATAAAGAATTATTTTCGTTCGTCCCTGCCAAAGGAGACGAATCTGAAATCATCAGTGCACCACTTTACTCTTATTGGAAGAGTGTGGGGCGCAAGTTCCTTTCTTCAAAACTCGCAATTGCAATGCTTGTTTTATTGATTGCTTTACTCTTGATGAGTTTCATACAACCAATTTTTTCAGGTTATACAGTCGTTAATTCAGGTAAAATTGATGATTTTAGCTTGCGTTATAACTATCCCAATTTAAAAAATTGGTTTGGGACAGATGCGACGGGCCAATCACTTTTTGACGCTGTTTGGGCAGGGGCCAAAACATCTATTTCGATTGCCATGCTTGCAACACTCATCTCAACTTTTATCGGTGTAATTGTAGGGGCAGTTTGGGGCTTGTCAAAATCTATCGATAAGTTCATGATTGAAGTCTATAATGTCGTTAACAACGTGCCGCAAGTTTTGGTTTTACTCGTTTTATCTTATGCATTTGGATCAGGATTTTGGAACTTGTTGTTTGCCATGTGTGTGACATCTTGGGTCAGTATCGCTTACCAAATTCGTGTCCAAGTTATTATGTATCGTGACCGTGAGTACAATATTGCCTCTCGCACACTCGGTACAAAACCTGCGACGATGATTGGTAAAAATATTTTGCCATACCTCATCTCAGTTATTGTAACGATTATCAGTAACCAAATGCCAGTCTTCATTTCTTTGGAAGTTTTCCTCGGATTCTTAGGCGTTGGTTTGCCTTCTGATACACCATCACTTGGTCGTATCATCGCAGATTATACAGACAACATAACCAACCATGCTTATCTTTTCTGGATTCCAGTATTGATTCTTGGCCTGGTGACTGTCTCACTTTATATCGTTGGTCAAACACTTGCTGATGCAAGTGACCCTCGTACGCACCAGTAGAAAGGAACCGTTTATTATGTCAAATAAAAAAGTTATCCTTTCTGCAAAGGATATTAGTGTTGAATTCCAAGTCCGCAATCGTACTTTGCGTGCAATTCGCAATATTTCAGTTGACTTGCATGAAGGTGAAACCTTAGCGCTCGTAGGTGAATCAGGCTCTGGTAAATCAGTTTTCACTAAAGTTTTCACGGGAATGTTAGAGACAAATGGTTCTGTTTCGACTGGAACAGTGACTTATGGTGACATGAATTTAACAGATTTGAAAACAAATGCCGAGTGGGAAAAAATCCGTGGGGGACAAATTTCGACAGTCTTCCAAGACCCTATGACATCACTCAATCCGATTAAAACAATCGGTAGCCAAATCTCTGAAACAATCATTAAGCACCAAGGTAAATCATCCGAAGAAGCTAAGACAATCGCCATTGATTTGATGAATCGTGTCGGCATTCCAGAAGCAGAAAAACGCTATGATGAGTATCCCTTCCAGTATTCTGGTGGTATGCGTCAGCGTATCGTTATTGCAATTGCTTTATCATCACGACCAAAAGTCTTGATTTGTGATGAGCCAACAACTGCTCTTGATGTGACAATTCAAGCACAAATCATCGCTTTGTTGAAGGAATTAAAAGAAGAATACGGCTTTGCCATGATTTTCATCACACATGACTTAGGTGTGGTGGCGTCAATTGCTGATAAAGTGGCAGTGATGTATTCTGGTGAAATCGTTGAGTATGGCACGGTTGAAGATATCTTCTACGACAGCCGTCATCCATATACATGGGCTTTACTCTCTAGCTTGCCACAGCTTGCAACGACTGAAAAGCTTTACTCGATTGCTGGTACTCCACCTTCTCTTTACTCTGAGATTAAAGGGGATGCCTTTGCACCGCGTAATCCAAAACCAATGGCGATTGATTTTGTTGAAATACCACCAAAATTCCCAGTTAGTGACACACATTGGGCAAAAACATGGTTGTTAGATGAACGTGCACCAGAGTTAACAAAACCAGAAGGTATCCAAGATTTACACGCTAAAATGGTTAAAATTTATGCAAAAGAAGGAGGGGCTTAAAGATGGCTGAAAAATTATTAGAAATTAAAGACCTCTCGATTTCTTTTGGTGAAGGTAAAAACAAAAATATCGCAGTTAAAAATGCCAACTTTGATATCTATAAAGGTGAAACTTTTGCTCTTGTAGGAGAATCTGGCTCTGGTAAAACAACCATTGGCCGTGCGATAATGGGCTTAAACAATATTGAAAACGGCGATATCATTTTCGACGGTAAAAAAATCAATACTAAATTGTCTGGCTCAGAAAAAGAAGAATTAACCAAAGATATTCAGATGATTTTCCAAGACCCAGCTGCCTCACTTAATGAGCGGGCAACAGTGGACTATGTTATCTCAGAAGGCTTGTATAACTACTATATGTACAAGGATGAAGCAGATAGAAAAGTAAAAGTAGAAGCCATGCTAAAAGAAGTTGGTTTACTGCCTGAGCATTTATCACGCTACCCACATGAGTTTTCAGGTGGTCAACGTCAACGTATTGGGATTGCGCGTGCACTTGTTATGGAGCCGCGTTTGGTCATCGCTGATGAACCAATCTCAGCTTTAGATGTCTCAATTCGTGCCCAAGTCCTCAACCTCTTGCAACGTTTGCAAGAAGAAAAAGGCTTGACTTACCTCTTTGTTGCGCATGATTTGTCAGTTGTTCATTTCATCAGTGATAGAATTGCCGTGATTTATCATGGAGACATTGTAGAAATGGCTGAGACAGAGGAATTGTTTAACAATCCAATTCATCCGTACACGAAATCACTTTTATCTGCTGTCCCAATTCCTGACCCGGCACTTGAACGTCAAAAACAATTGATTGTATATGATGACGCAATTCATGATTATGAGACAGACAAACCTAGTTTCCAAGAAATTAAACCAGGACACTTTGTTTGGGCCAATACTGTTGAAGCAGAAAACTATAAAGCACAACATTGAAACAATAAAAAAACGAGCTGAGGCTTGTTTTTTGTTTAATCAGACAGTAAAATCCACAGTTTGTGAAAGTAAGATAATATATTCGTAACTAATGATAGAAGACGTGAGCGAAAGCTCGGGTTTTTTGTTATAATAGAAAGTAACTATAGAGAAAAATACAGAAAATCAAGGTGACAAAATGTCAATGTTTTTAGATACAGCACGAATTGAAGTAAAAGCCGGAAAAGGTGGCGATGGCGCCGTTTCTTTCCGTCGAGAAAAATATGTACCAGATGGTGGACCCGCAGGTGGCGATGGTGGCCGTGGTGGCGATGTTATTTTCGTCGTAGACGAAGGTTTGCGTACACTTATGGACTTCCGTTATAACCGCCATTTCAAAGCGAAACCAGGCGAAAAAGGCATGAATAAAGGGATGCACGGTCGCGGTTCAGAGGATTTGATTGTCAAAGTCCCACAAGGCACAACAGTCAAAGACTTTGAAACAGATAAGATTTTGGTCGATTTACTAGCACCAGGTCAAACCTTTACCGTGGCTCATGGTGGTCGCGGCGGTCGTGGAAATATTCGCTTTGCGACTGCAAGAAATCCTGCACCTGAAATCGCTGAAAATGGTGAACCAGGTGAAGAACGGACATTGTTATTAGAACTTCGTGTTTTGGCAGATGTCGGCCTCGTTGGCTTTCCATCAGTTGGGAAATCAACTTTATTGAGTGTGATTTCAAACGCACGTCCAAAAATCGGTGCCTATCATTTTACAACCCTAGTCCCTAATATTGGGATGGTACGTGTTGGGGACGGCGAAAGTTTTGTCGTTGCAGATATGCCAGGTTTAATTGAAGGGGCTAGCCAAGGGATTGGCTTAGGAACACAGTTTTTGCGCCATATTGAGCGGACGCGCGTTTTACTACACGTCATTGACATGAGTGGTATGGAAGGACGCGATCCATATGATGATTACGTAGCCATTAATGATGAGCTAGAAGGGTACAACCTTCGACTTATGGAACGGCCACAAATTATCGTTGCCAATAAAATGGATATGCCTGATGCAGAAGAAAATTTAGCTGAGTTTAAAGAAAAACTTTTCGCAAATTATGAAGAGTTTGAAGATAAACCACAAGTTTTTCCAGTTTCTGGTATTTCACGCCAAGGTTTACAGAACTTGCTTGAAGCAACGGCAGAGCTATTAAGTGAAACACCTGAATTTCCATTGTACGAAGATGCAGACTTTGCAGATGATAACAAAGAAGCCTACTATGGCTTTGATGAAGGTATGCGTGATTATGAGATTACGCGTGATGATGATGCGTCATGGATTCTATCTGGTGAGAAACTTGAAAAACTCTTTACCATGACTAACTTTGATCACGATGAGTCTGTCTTTAAATTTGCCCGTCAATTACGTGGTATGGGTATTGATGAAGACCTCCGTGGTCGTGGTGCTAAAGATGGTGATATTGTGAGAATTGGTAATTTCGAATTTGAGTTTGTGGATTAATGAGACACATTTTAGTATAAAAACGAAACAGTTTTTAATGCTTGAAGGTGTTTAAAACACAGATAAGTATAATTTGGAGGTAGCAAGATGGGATTTAAAATTATCGGAAATCGAGATGCAGAAGGCAATTTCATCGCCTCTGCGGATGCTTGGCCACCAGAAAAAATAGCTGAGCTATTTGATAAATACAATCCCAATCGCAAATTGCGGTTGGCGCGTGAAGCAGCAGAAAAAGAAGATAAGAAAGAAGACAAAGCCATTTGAACTCTCTTGAAATCAAACTTAATCACCCTGACGATGGGGCAAATCTTTTCGGAGCTCAGGAAAAACACTTGAAATATCTGGAAGAGGCGATTGGTGTCACCATACATTTTCGTAGTGAAGTGGTTCAGGTGGTATCAGACTCAGACGAGAAAAATGAGCTAACTCGTCTAGTTTTACAAGCCTTACTAGTCCTAGTTAGCCGTGGTCAGACCGTGAGTACACCTGATGTAGTTACAGCTCTAACCATGGCGCGAAATGGCGAAATCAATAAATTTATCGCCCTCTATGAAGAGGAAATTACCAAGGATAGCAATGGTAAACCAATTCGTGTTAAAACATTAGGTCAAAAAATCTATGTTGAAGATATCTTGCACCATGATATTACATTTGGCATTGGACCAGCTGGTACGGGAAAAACATATCTGGCTGTTGTTTTAGCGACCACTGCCCTTCGTCGCGGTCAGGTCAAACGTATTATCGTAACACGCCCAGCAGTAGAAGCCGGAGAAAATCTTGGTTTCTTACCAGGTGATTTACAAGAAAAAGTCGATCCCTACTTGCGCCCAATTTATGATGCTTTGTATAATGTTTTAGGTAAAGTTACAGTTGAGCGCATGCTAGAACGTGGCACAATAGAAATTGCTCCGTTAGCTTATATGCGTGGTCGGACTTTGGATGATGCCTTTGTCATTTTAGATGAGGCGCAAAATACCACAACCATGCAGATGAAAATGTTTCTAACGCGATTAGGCTTTAATTCTAAAATGGTCATCAATGGTGATATCAGTCAAATCGATTTACCGAGACATGCTAAGTCAGGTTTGATTGATGCCAAAGACAAACTCGCTAACATTATGCAGGTTTCCTTTGTCTATTTCTCTGCAAAAGATGTCGTCAGACACCCTGTTGTAGCTGAAATTATTCGAGCATATGAAGATGATGAACAAGGACAATCGGAAGGAAAATATCATGAGTGACTGGCGAGAGAATAGAATTCAAGCAGCCCAGCATGGTGAAAATCCAATGGTGATGGTAGAGTTGCGATCTGGTTTTGCTTGCATTGGGGATACGCAATTCTTAGAGGGTTATTGTGTGCTTTTACCCAAGCGGGAAGGATTTAGTTTAAATGATTTGACCTTAGCAGAACGCAGTCAATTTCTGACGGATATGTCTTTGATTGGAGATGCTTTGCTTTCTGTAACAGATAGTTTGCGGATTAATTACGATATTTTAGGGAATACAGATAATTATCTTCACGCCCACATTTTTCCGCGCTATCTCTCAGAAGCACCTGATCGCTTGAAAAAGCCAATTTGGCTTTATGAAGCGTATCATTGGTCTGATGAGAACTACGCCTACGACGAGCGCAAACATGGTAATCTACGTTCGAAGTTAACAGCTTATTTGAAAGACTATTAGTAACCATAAGTTTGCGAGAGCATCCAATTGGATGGCGTAAAAACGCAGAAAGGAGAGACGTTTAGCATGTATATTGAAATGCAAGATAAGACGGGTAAAGTACCTGAAACATTGCAACAAGATACGATTAAGTTACTAAATTTTGCAGCTGATTTTATCCATTTACCTGAAAATAAAGAAATGGCCATTACGTATGTCTTGAATGATGAGATTCAGGTCATTAACCGTGAGTATAGAGGTAAAGATGTCCCCACAGATGTGGTCAGTTTAGAATATGAACCAGAAGACATTGCTTTTGGTGAAGATTTTGAGATGCCAGAAGAACTTCGGGCAGAGTTAGAAGACTTTGATAGTTTTATTGGTGAGCTTTATATCTCTATTGAAAAAGCGCAAGAACAGGCTGATAATTACGGCCATAGTTATGCGCGTGAGATGGGCTTTTTAGCGGTACATGGCTTTCTCCATATCAACGGCTATGACCACATGGTACCAGAGGACGAGAAAGTGATGTTTGCCTTACAGGAAGAGATTTTGACTGCTTATGGCCTTACAAGATAAAAATACAGAGAAAAAGTGGAAAAACCGGACGGTTTATGCCTCGCTCGAATTTGCCTTAACCGGGATTATCACTGCTTTTCGTGAGGAGCGTAACTTACGTAAGCATGCCGTGAGTGCTAGTTTAGCTATCATTTTTGGTTTTGTCTTTAGGATTTCAAGAATTGAGTGGCTATTTTTACTCCTGGCTATTTTTCTGGTTATTTTTGGAGAAATCATCAATTCAGCGATTGAAAATGTCGTCGATTTAGCAAGTGATTATCACTTTTCTATGTTAGCAAAAAATGCCAAAGATATGGCAGCAGGAGCGGTCCTGTTTATCTCGCTCTATGCTGTTATCGTTGGCATGATGATTTTTTTACCTAAAATTTGGTCGCTGATTTTTTAAACTCAGCGAAATAACGAAAAAGTTGAAACGTGGGTGCAGCCTGCGTTTTTTAATGTACTTGCAGCGTTTCGAAGAGTAGCCCCTGTGGTGTAAATGTCATCAATAATTAACAATTTATCAGGAAGAGCCACCTTTTCTTTCAAGGTAAATGGATTGTCAGATGTAAGTCGCTCCGTTCGTGTTTTAAGGGATTGATGACTGGTTTCTTTTTTGGCTAAAAGTTCGAGATAAGGAAGTTTAGCGCTACTTAAAAAAACAGTAACCTGATTGAATCCACGGAATTGTAGACGCTTAGGTGATACGGGTACCGGTACGATGAGTTGTTTTTTAAAACTGTTTCTAAGTACGTTATTAAAAGCGGAACGCAACCTAAAATCACCTTGAAATTTATAGGTTTGAAAATAAGTTTTTGCAAAATCATTATAGTGGAAAATTGCACGGTGTCGGATAGGATCAGTGACTTGTTGACAATCGTAACAAGTACCGTCAATATCGGGTTGATAACAAATTTGACAGTGTCTATCTGAAATCACTTCAAATTTCTCCCAACAATCGGTGCAAACAGTCTCTCTTGGTTTTCGAGATAAGAAAATATCAGAGAATTGAAAATAAGACGTCAGCTTATTGTGACATAACAAGCAATTGGTCATGTGAAACCTCCCAATCGATTCATCTGGCGAATTTCGGATATTGCTCGCGTCATCTCTCTAGTTAAGCCCGCATGAAAAAAGTAGACCAAACCAGTCGGTTGCTCAGGACTTCGTCCAACACGCCCAGCAATCTGAATCAGACTAGATTTTGTAAACAGGCGATGGTGACTCTGGATAACAAAAACATCGACTTTTGGGAAGGTCACACCACGCTCCAAAATCGTGGTTGATATTAAAATGGTGAGCTGACCTTGTCGAAAGCGTTCAATTTCATCAGCACGATCTTTACTAGTAGAGGCAACAAAGCCTATACTCTCATCTGGGAAAAGACTGCGCAAGCGCTCAGAGAATAATTTCCCAAAGGCAATGACGGGCGCAAAAATGAGGAGTGGAAAACCTGTCTCACGCTGTTTTTTGATGTGATGGTAGATGAGTTTTTCGCTGCTACTGAAGATGACTTTAGGGACAACGAGGGGGTTGCCATGAAAGCGGCGTGACAAAGAGACCTTTTCTAATTGACCGCGTTTGACTAGCTTATCCAATTTATCCGTAGAAGTTGCAGTAAGATAAATCAAAGTTGAAGTCATTTTGCGAGACTGCTCAGCCGCAAAGTAAAGGGCGTCATTATCCGCGAAGGGAAAGGCATCCACTTCGTCGATAATCAGCAAATCAAAGGCATGACGAAAACGCAGCAGTTGGTGGGTTGTAGAAATAACTAGTGGTGTCGGAAAGTAAGGTTCTGATTCAGCGTGCAAAAGAGAGATTGGTATGGAAAAATCACGAGATAGTCTGGTATGAAGTTCACGAGCGACATCGGTTCTGGGTGTTGCAATACCAACGGTACCACCACTTGAGATGATCCTAGACACCGCTGCATAAATCATCTCAGTTTTACCAGCCCCAGTGACGGCATGGACTAAAATCTGGGATTTTTGGTCAATTGCAGTGATGAGCGCTCTGGAAACCTCTGCCTGATAGGGTGTGAGTTGGCCATTCCAGAGGAGGGGATCTTGAGGTGAAAAAATTTGCTGCGGTAGATGATAAAGCAGTTCATCAGACCGAACGCGTCCGAGCTGCAAACACTCAGGACAAAAATAAGCAGCAATCTCTAACTTGACAGTATGGAGAAGAGAACTCGTGCCACACCGATTACAAATAGCACACTTGTTATTGAGCGTCATACCTGGAAAAGTTACGGTATTTGCAGGTAGATGTTCGAAGTCATCGCCAAGTTCTTGTCGCGTCAGCAAGCGACCGAATAAGTTATCCATACTTTCTTATACGTAATCCAACAGAAAATGTTACAATATTTTTATGACTATTACGATAAAAAATGATTTTATATTTGAAGAAGAGTTTAAAAAATCACGCTTTATTTGTCACCTCAAGCGCGTGACGAGTGAAGAAGAGGCGCGTGATTTTATCACTTCAATCAAAAAACAGCACCATAAAGCCAATCATAATGTTTCGGCATTCACAATCGGTGAACATCAAGAAATTCAGCGCTCATCCGATGATGGCGAGCCTTCTGGGACAGCAGGTGTACCGATGTTAGAAATCCTAAAAAAACGTGAACTGACCAACCTTGTCGCAGTCGTGACACGTTATTTTGGCGGTATTAAACTCGGTGCGGGAGGTCTGATTCGTGCTTATGCAGGTAGTGTCAACCACGCCATTGACGCCGTTGGGCTTGCCAAAATCGTCGAGCAGACGCAGCTAGACCTACACATGGATTACGGGCTTTTTGACAATGTTTCTAGGTATCTAGCAACTGCTGGTCTGGCTATCGCCGACTCAGTTTTCACGGATAAAGTCATTATCTCTGTCTTTGCGGATACAGCAGATATTGAGCATCTAAAGCTAGACTTAATTGAGAAGTTTCATGGTAAGTTAGAGCTAACAGTAGGCGATAAAAAACTTGTAGAAGTCGCTATTTAGTGCTATAATAGATTTCCAAGAGGTCGCTTGCTAGACTTCTTGGAAGAAATAAGACAAAATGTGCTTGTCACATTGGTCTAGAATTTGGGGTCGTTCTGGATTCGACAGATGTTGTCGCGTATGAGCTGCGATTAGTGAGGCGCCACTATAAACCGCCGCAGATAAATATAACTGCTAAAAATACACAAACTTACGCAGTAGCTGCCTAAACCACAGCCTGTGTGCCTGACTTTCGCTCGCCTATGGCGATTTGATGGCCTAATTTAGTAGGATACGATTTGACGGTGTCTTGACGTTAGAGAAGAGATTAAGAGACTCGCAAGCTAACTTTGTTCGAGGATTGTCTCGTTAGCTTGTTAAATTTAGACAGTCCCTATGATTGTAGACGCTGATATAGCAAGGCATTTGGACAGGGGTTCGACTCCCCTCGGCTCCATTATTACTATTCACAAATATTCATAACTATCTAAAAGCCTTTAAAATAAGGGTTTTTATTTTTGTTTAAATCATATGTAATCATAACATTTCATAAAAAGGACACAACAAAGGACACAACTTTCATTGTGTCCTAGAAATCCACGTATTTAGAAAATTTCTCGCCAATATCATCAATGGCCTTTTGCGTAATGTGAGTATAGATGTTCATAGTCGTCTGTAAATCAGAGTGACCAAGTCTGTGTTGCGCTTGCTTTAATGTCATGCCTGATTCAAATATCAAACTGGCATGCGTATGTCTAAATCCATGTATTGTTATTTGTCTCAAATCTGAGTCCTTTATTATTTGTAGCAGCCATTTTCTCGGTTTCGAAGGAGAAAGTACACCACCATTTTCAGATTCAAATATTAGTTTTCTATCAGGATATTCTTCACGTAAATTATCCAGTATTTCAATAGTCTTTCTATCCAAGCTGATAAGGCGTTCAGATGCCCTATTTTTAGTCGTGCTGACCTCTAAACTAGATTGTGACCTAGATATAGCTTTGTTTATTTCAAGTGTGTTATCATGCAAATCAGACCATTCTAGCGCAAGTAACTCAAGACACATAATTATGCATCAAGAACAGGACACGGAAGTGACCACGTTGACCCTATCGCTTTTCTCGGGAAGTGGGGTGTTAGTTATGAACAATTAAAACACGATATTGAAAATGGTTTCAGCACAGCAACCAAAGATGCTGGCAAACAACAGGAGGAACAAGATATGTTTACAATTTCAGCTAAAGGACGTGGTATCGCTTGCTCCACCAGTATCATAATCTGATACTTGAATTACTTTTCCTGTTATTTGTAGTTTCTCGAGTTTGTGATTATTTCCGTTCCTTGCCATTTCCTCGTAAGCAATTACAGGATATGTATCAGGATTTTTATCTTCAGCCTCTTTAGCAGCTTTTTCTTCTTGAGCTTTTTGAGTAGCCCTAGCTTCGGCTTCATTTTTGGAGTCTTGCGCCTCTTTAGAAGCTTTAGCCTCAGCCCCTTGTTTCGCCAATAGTTCTTGTTTTGATGCTTCGGCTTTTTGATTGCTTTCTTCAATTTGTTTTTGCTTAGATACCTCTATTTTACTCTCTTCGCTAGTTTGCAAATCAGTACAAGCGGCAAGTGAAAACAAAGATAAAGCAGTAATTCCTAAAATAAGTGATTTTTTCATAACATCTCCCCCACTTAGCTTTTAACGTGGATCAAGTTTGCACGATTAGTAGTATCCTAAAATTGGTATACTTTTTTAATGTGGGAAGTGGTAGTTGAAATCAAACATTTCTAATGGCAATTAAAGTGGCTAAATTTGAGGCAAAAAAAAACGAGAATAATCTCGCATTTCTTATTTTTGAACAATTTAAATTAGCTAACTTTAGCGGCAAGTGTTTCAGCGAATGCTTCAAGTTTAACGATGTCATCTTCTTCAGCGGCCAAATCAACTTTGACACTGTCAGCGCCTTTTTCAGCTGATGTTTTAGCAAAAGCAGCTTCGAAATCATCAACTGATTTACAAAATTCATCGTAGAAAGTATCACCAGAACCAATGACACCGAAGATTTTACCTGAAAGGTCCAAATCTTGTAAGTCATCGTAGAAATCAACGATTTCGTCAGGTAATTCGCCATCGCCGTAGGTGTAAGAAGCGACAATTGCGATGTCAGCATCTGCAAAATCAGATGCATCGACAGTCGTACATTCGTCAATATCAACGTCGAGACCAAGTGCCTCAAGTTTTTCCGCAACGATGTCAGCAATTTCTTCGGTATTACCCGTCATGCTAGCATATACAATCTTAGCCAAAGCCATAATAATCTCCAATTACATTTTATATTAAGGAAATTATACCAAATTGCGCTAAAAAATCAAGTTTTGTGTCTTTTTTAAGAATGTTAATTTTTTAGAAAAACACATTTGTTTAGCGCTTTGGCCTTCAAATGACTTCATATTTATTAGTATTTAAGCGATAGAAATGTATTTACTAGCTAAATAGTTCCCTAAAGGTGCTAGAAATTTGATAAAATAGAAGTAGACTAAAAAAACAAGAAGGATAATTTATCAAATGATTACACTCAAATCACCACGCGAAATTGCTATGATGCAGGACGCCTCAGACGTTTTAGCGAGCATCCATGTTGGCCTTCGCGACATTATCAAACCAGGTATTGATATGTGGGAAATCGAAAGCTACGTGCGCCGTATCTGTAAAGAAAAAAATGCCATTCCATTGCAAATTGGTGTTGACGAAGGCAATGTTGACCCTTACCCTTATGCTACTTGCTGCTGCCTCAACGACGAAGTAGCGCACAGTTTCCCGCGTAAAGGTCACATATTGAAATCAGGTGATTTGATTAAAGTTGATATGGTCATTGGTACAGGTGGCGGTATTGACATGAGCAAAGCTAATTTTGATGATGGTATGGCGATGAAGGCTCTGGCAGATAACTTTACCGGTGGCGTTGCAGATTCGTGCTGGGCATATGCAGTTGGTGAAGTCTCTGACGAGGTTAAACAGCTTATGGCTGTCACTAAAGAAAGTCTCTACCGTGGGATTGAAGCTGCACAAGTAGGTAATCGGATTGGTGATATTGGATATGCTATCCAATCATATGCTGAGAGCTTTGGTTATGGTGTTGTTCGTGACTTGGTTGGTCACGGTGTTGGCCCAACTATGCATGAAGACCCACTTGTCCCACATTATGGTACGCCAGGTAAAGGTCTTCGTTTGCGTGAAGGCATGGTCTTGACCATTGAGCCGATGATTAACACAGGTGATTGGGAAATTGACCATCCAAGTAATGAACGTGGTTATACAACGCTTGATGGTAGTCTTTCTTGCCAATACGAGCACCAATTTGTGATTACTAAAGAAGGTCCAGTAATTTTGACGAGTCAAGGTAAAGAAGGTACGTATTAAGTAGGATAGGAAATGAGTAGCATGAAAAATTTAATTGCAAAAGTTCGAGAATCCAGGCGTCTCAATGATTTTATGTTCTTCTATAAATCAGCTGAGATGAATTTGTCGAGCATTGCAGTCGCTTATTATCTGCTCTTGTCTCTGTTTCCGGTTTTGATGATTGTCGGGAATATCTTGCCCTTTCTTCATCTGGATACTGCAATGATTCTAGACTTTTTGCAGGACAATCTACCACATCAACTTTATGCCACGGTGGCTAATATTGTCGAGAGTATTTTGTCCAATCCGAGTAAGGGTTTGCTTTCAGTATCAGTTTTGACTGGATTTTGGACCTTTTCTAAAGCCATGACAAGTTTGCAAATGGCTATGAACAAAGCTTATGAAGTGAGTCATCATCGTGATTTTCTTGTCAGTCAATTCTTTTCAATTCTTGCGAGTTTTGCGATTATTGTTTTCTTGTTCGCTGCGGTACTCCTGTCAACATTTGGTCAGATTGTGCTAGCTAAAATTTACAAGTACATCAAGTTTGACCCACAACTCTATGCCACCTTGCATAATATGACGATACCAGCAGTCGCTATTACCGTCTTTTGTGCCCTAGCCTTACTTTATTTTATTATGCCGAATGTTAAAATTCGCAAAATCAAGTATGTCTTACCTGGTGCTATTTTCTCAACCTTCGTCTTAGTTTTCTTGACCAATGTCCTAGGGAAATATATCGGAAGAACAACAGATGCAATGGCAGACTTGAAAATTGTCGGAAGTTTGGTGGTATTCGCCTTGATGCTTTGGTTTATATTTATCGCTAAAGTACTCATCTTCGGTGCCATTTTAAATGCGGTTTATTTGAAACGCCATGGTGACATTGAAACTAGGCGAGGTGAAATCGTCGCCATCATCAAAAATGTGAATAGTAAAAAATCAGAAGAAAAAGCCAAATCAAATTGATTTGGCTCGGTAGATATGAGATAAGGTGATGAAACCTTATCTTTTTTCTTTTTGAAAAGGCATTGTCTAGTGTCATGAAATGAGATGACTAAACTATTTCAACAGCTAAATCACTGCTTTGAACGATTGCGCCAAGTTTTTTTAATTCTGTAATACTTCTGTCGTGTAATTTTTTCGTGCGCGCGGTTGTGGCATCTTCAATCACAATCACCTGATATCCAGCAGATAGAAAGTCTTTAGCAGTCTTTAAAACGCCATTATTGGTCACAATGCCAGTGATAATAATTGTATCAATTGGGTGGTGTTCAAGAAAGTGGCGCAGCTCAGGAATGCTATAAGCGCTTGGTTGATATTTGGTATAAGTCTCTATAAGACTGGGTGCCATCACGTCTTTTGAGAGGGCAAGTTGGCTTGATTTTTGACGATACTTTTTAGGTAAGAATTTTTGGGTAACGCTCACTAAGGCGCTAGGGATACCTTTGCTTGTCATCATCGTAATCAATTTTTCGTTTGTTTCAAGTATTTGGGCTGGCGGATAAGGCTCAGCTTTTTTGAGTAATTTTAAGAGAAACTTTTGAAGGTCAATGACAAGTAGTAAGGTATGTTGTTTGTTTGGTTTCATCATGATTTTTTAGTAAAGATTAGGAATTTAGAAAAGATGTAGTTTAAAACAATAGTTAAAACTTGTAGGAAGAGGGTGAGTAAGAAGACACTTTGGTCAAGTGTGAGATGGAAAGTATCCATGATGATACCAGGGTGCGTATCAATGAGATACCAGTTAGCCACAACGGATAAGAGCATTACAAAGATACGGCTAGTAACAAACTTAATAAATTCTTGTAAAAGTGGATTTGTTGTTCGCTCAAAGACCCAAAATTTGTTACTCACAAAAGCAAAAATGATAGAAATAATTTGAGCGATAATTTCTGATACCACGCCATTTTGAAAGATAGAGAAGGTCAGCATTTTAAAGATAAAAAAAACGAGAGTTGTCGCGACACCAGCAACTAGATACTTAAAAATCTGATTGCTGATGATTTTTTTTATTGTTGTTTTCATACTAAAAGTATATCATTTTTAATGTAAATCTGCTATACTTGTACTTGCTTGAAACAAGCCTTATGTGCTTAATTAATTCAAGCCCTCTGTACTTTCTCACTTTGACAGAGCGTATCACACTCGCAAATGCGATAAAGGAGACTTTTATGAAAAACTTTAAAGTGATTGACATGGTGCAAATCGCCATTGTCATCGCTTTCTACGTCATTATTACGGTTGTTTTAGGACCGTTAGGTTCTGGCGCCGTACAATTTAGGCTATCGGAGTTATTTAACTTTCTTGCCTTCTACAATAAAAAATACATCTGGGCTGTCACTATTGGCTGTATGATTTCAAATTATATGCTCTTTGGGATTGTCGATGTCATCGTCGGTGGGTTATCCACCCTCGTTTTCGTCAGCTTAGGCGTCTATCTTTTTAAAAAATATATGACCAAAGATGTACTCAAAGGTCTTACCAACAAAGCATTTATCTACTTTGCCATCTTCTTTTCTCTCTCAATGGTCACGATTGCTGCCGAGCTTGCCATCATGTTCCAGGTGCCCTTTTTCTTTACGTGGTTGACCAGTAGCTTAGGAGAGTTGCTCTCACTTTTGATTGGTGCGGTAATTATTTCTCAAGTCTCGAAACGCATCGATTTGACGAAATAAGCGTATAATAAACCTATGACAATTTATAATTTTAAAGTAACCAACAATAAAGGAGAGCTAGTCTCTCTATCTGACTATGAGGGTCAAGCCCTTTTAATCGTCAATACGGCGACAGGCTGCGGTTTTACCCCACAATACAAAGGTCTTCAAGACCTCTACGACACCTACAAGGCGCAAGGATTCACGATTTTGGATTTTCCTTCTAATCAATTTGGCGGACAAGCGCCTGGTAGCTCAGAAGAAATCGCTGAATTTTGTGAGTTGCGCTACCACACGACTTTTCCACAATTTGCGAAAATTGATGTCAATGGTGAAAACGCGGATCCACTTTATACTTACTTAAAAGGTGAGCAAGGCGGTGCCGTGTCATCTGACATCAAGTGGAATTTTACGAAATTCCTAGTTGATAAAAATGGTAAAGTCGTGAAACGCTATGGTTCAGCTAAAAAACCTGAAAATATCGCAAAAGACATCGAGGCAATACTTTAAACGCTCATTTGGGCGTTTTTATGTTATAATAAATATATAGAAAACGCTTACAAATACAATTTTCAAAAGAATGGAGCAAGAGTATGAACAAAGAACAAATGGTCTACAAACTCAAGCAACTCGGACATAATCAAGCAAAAATTGCTGAAATTTTTATTGGAAATCAAGAATTTCACCGTGCTGAAATTGCCCAAACCAAACACATTATGTATGAAAACTTTGCGGAATTATTGGAACACTGGTTGGAGGACGAAAAAGAGCACATGGGTGCATAATAAAAGGAGGCTGAGACAAAAGGCCTCTACAAAATAGGCTATGAACGATTTTCAATGTCAATTGGACTCGGTCATAGCCTATTTTTGTGTCATTTTTCGAAAAATTGTAAAGAAGAGCTAATTATCGTTAGAAAAATACCAATTTCGCATTGTTTTGGCAAAAGATTTCGAAATTGGTTAAAAAATCGTTGATTTCTTACGAAATTGGTATTGTTTTGCCAAATGAATACGAAATCGGTAAAAACTGCTCTTTTCATTTGAAACAAATGCCAAATCGAGTAGACAGGATATTGGTTATACTTGGTAACGGTTAATCCTAGAACAAAGATGGTGATTATTAAACGTTAAAAGAAAAAGCAAACGATACACACGCATCAAATAGCGTGGATCAGTTTACTTTTTTATATCACTTTATTGAGGTCTTTCTAAATCAAACAAATCACCTAATTCAGCATAGGTATTGCCGGCAAGTCTTGCAATGGGTTGAAAGGCATCAGGTTTGACATAGAATTTTTCAGCGTCAAATACAGCATCAGAGAAAGCAAAATTGGTAATTTCAAGCAGCATGAGATTGCTGACAACATAGCCATTAGATTCAATTGGTATATGTTTGAATAATTTCGCTTCAAATCGGATTGGCGCATTGATAATAGAAGGTACGCTAACTGTTCGAGACGGCTCAGTTGGAATGTCGAAAGTCCTAACCTCACTCATTTGACTCGGCAAGCTGGCTGCGGTTTGGTTCATCGTTTCAACGTTATCCGGTGAGATGAAGTGAATCACAGCCTCTTTCGTTGCCAACAAATTATTTACGGAATCTTTTTGTCCTAACATCGAGATGCTGACCAATGGTGGTTGGCTACTTACAACGTTGAAGAAACTGAAAGGTGCAGCATTAACGACGCTATCGAATGATTGCGTGGTCACCCAAGCAATAGGTCGTGGGATGACACTACCTGAAAGTAGTTTATAGGCTAGATAAGGATTGTGACGGTTAAGTTCATCAGTCGTGAAATTTTTCATGAAATTGTCCTTTGCTAATGAAAACGACGACATGAGTCGTCATTTTCAAAATCTACTTGATTTATTTATCGTTTGGAATGGCTTGTGGTTTGTGAGCCAAAATGCGGGAAATTGTCCAGATGTCATTTTCATCACGTTTGTCATGGGCATCTGATGTATCCAGTGGGCGGAGGCGAGCGGCAGTTGCTGCTTTAACCGCTTCATCACCAGGGAAAAGATGTGGTGGTAAGCTGAGGTCAAGACCAGCTTCTTCTTTAGTTTCATCAATCCAGAAACCGCTTGTCATCAAGGCTTCTTCGTAAGAATCAACTTTACCTGCACCAGATTTAGCCATATCAAGGGCACCAATTCCCGGTGTGTCTGTCGCTAATTCAAATAATACTTGATGAGCGACGCGGAAATATTCACTTGAGAAGTAGAAACGGTCAACCAATCCAGAATCAGGGAAACGGAAAGATTTAATACGCTCAATCCAATAGCTAAGACTTTCAGGGTCTTTCACGCGAAGTGCTAAATGATGAATATTTCCAAAACCTTGCCAAGCAACACCTTCATTTGGGGCATCTTCAATAATTAATGTTGCACCATTGCCACCTTCAGCGAGTTCATATTGATGAAAGGCGCCTTCATCACCTGTTTTACGGAAACCTAATACTTTATCTAACACTAAATCCATATGTTCATAGTTGGCAACTTTAACAAAGACTGGACCAAGGCCTACAATGGCGTGTTCATCAGGTACATTTGATAATTGCCAAGGTTGTCCTGCAGGTACACCGACATTTGTTTCGTCTGAAATGAGTTGATATTGTTGGCCATCAAAGTCTTCAAATTCGACAAATTTCTTGCCAAAACGTGTTTTAATTTCACCATGAATGACTTCTGCCTGCTCAAAACGTGTCAACCAGTATGTTAAGGAGTTGTCAGAAGGGACACGGAAAGAGGCACGGTCGATATTGTTAGTCCCTTTAGTCCCTTTAGGGATACCAGGGAAATCGAAGAATGTCATATCCGTACCAGCGTTACCGTCTTCATCGGTAAAATAGAGGTGATATGTTTCATAGTCGTCTTGATTGACGGTTAATTTAGCAAGACGTAATCCTAAGATGTTAGTAAAGAAATCATAAATATGTTGGGCACTAGAACTAATGGCAGTGACATGGTGAATACCACCAAGTGGGTAACGTTCGTCAATTTTAATTGTTGAATCTTTCATGGTAACAAGCTCCTTTTTCTTAAAAATCTCAAATTAAAAATCAGTTAAAAGATGCATTGTTTACGTTTGTAAACTCTAATGATAAGTTCATGATAAACTATTTTAGAAAATAGTGCAAGCATTTCGACTCAGACTAAAAAATCAACTATTTGTCACTCTTTTATCAGGTGTTGTTATACCGTTCAGCTTGATTTTAATTTTTTGTAAGATACTTCAGAATTGAAATTTTACGGGATTTTGTTAGAATATACCTATATGATAAAAGAACAATTTTACGTGTTTATATTTGGAACAATTATCTATGCTTGGTTTTTTGCGGATGCTTTATTGACAGGCCGTCTCTTCTTGTTGGGCTTTTGGAGTTTTTTGTTATTCCGAAAATTAAGATTCGCTTATCGTGCGGACCGATGGGTTCGTTTAAATAGCAAATAGGATAAGCAGTGACAGTTTTGTGATGCCTTAAAAAAAGCTCTGACACCATTGATAGGTATCAGAGCCATTTTTTTAGAGAAATTTCGCCAGAAGATAGGACTTTGACTAGGCCGTCAGAATTGACAATTAGCTCGCCAGTTTTTGTTAAATCAGTCGCGGTACCGATAATGGTGCGACCGTTTTCTTCAAATTCGACTGTTTTGCCGAGGATGAAAGAATGTGACTTATAGATGTTGAAATAGATGTTGAAAAAATCTTGACTGCTACTTAACAGGTGAAATTGTGACCAGATTTCAGCAATTAATGCGTCACGTGTGATGGTAGGTGTTTCATTTGTAAAGAGAGAGCCTGCTTTTTCTCTTAAGGCAATAGGGAAGTTTTCAATATTAAAATTTAGGCCAACACCGATGATAATTGAGTTGCTTGATAGCAGATGCTCGACTAGGATGCCACAGATTTTTTTATTGTCTAAATAAATATCATTGACCCACTTGACTAGTGGTTTTTTTGTCGTTAAATTTTCGATAGCTGTAAGGACGGCAGCTGCTGTTAATATGGTATAGTCTTTGACGTCTTCCGATATTTTAAGGACAAGTGACATATAGATACCATCACCATTGGAGGCGAAATATTGCCGACCAAAGCGACCACGCGTTTGTGTCTGCATATCTGCGATGAATATTTTTTTGTCGACTAGGTCATTTTTGGCATCAATTTGTGTTGAGGTGGTTTCAGCTACGACGGATACGTCTGTTAGCCAAGGATTTTGGGCTAGAATCGTTTCTCTTTTAATCATGCTTAAATTATATCACGGAATTAGCCAGAAATGATGGCGAAAAAAAGTTGGACGTGGTAGAATAGGAGTGTTACTTTCCGAAGGTGGTTTTTAAGAGTACCTCTTAATTTTCCAAAAACCGTTTCCTGTAACCGAAAAACTAGAAAAGTAGGGGAAAAAATTATGTCAGAAAAAAATCTATTTACCAGCGAAAGTGTGTCAGAAGGACATCCAGATAAAATCGCCGATCAAATATCGGATGCGATTCTTGATGCGATTCTGACACAAGATCCAGATGCTCACGTTGCTGCTGAAACAGTGGTTTACACGGGTTCTGTTCATGTGTTTGGTGAAATTTCAACGACAGCTTATGTCAATATTGACGAAATTGTCAGAAATACGATCAAAGAGATTGGCTATACCGATGCTAACTTTGGTTTTGACTATAAAACAGTTGGCGTTCATCCGTCTATTGTTGAGCAATCACCAGATATTGCCCAAGGTGTTAATGAGTCTAAGGAAGTTCGTGAGACTGAGCAAAAAGATGAGCTAGATTTAATTGGCGCAGGCGACCAAGGCTTGATGTTTGGTTTTGCTAGTAAAGAAACGCCAGAATATATGCCATTAGCGATTTCATTGTCGCATCAATTAGTGAAAAAATTAGCTGATTTACGTAAATCAGGTGAGCTTGCTTACTTACGTCCAGATGCTAAAAGTCAAGTCACTGTCGAATATGATGAAAATGATGTTGCAAAACGCATTGATACTATTGTCATTTCAACACAGCACGCACCTGAGGCGACCAATGATCAAATTCATGCGGATGTCATCGAAAAAGTCATTAAAGCAGTGATTCCTGCTGAGTTATTAGATGATAAAACAAAATATTTCATCAATCCGACAGGTCGTTTTGTTATCGGTGGTCCTCAAGGGGATTCAGGTTTGACGGGTCGTAAGATTATTGTCGACACTTATGGTGGCTATGCGCATCATGGTGGTGGCGCCTTCTCAGGTAAAGACGCGACGAAAGTTGACCGTTCAGCCTCATATGCTGCACGCTATATTGCAAAAAATATTGTTGCTGCAGGTCTTGCTGAAAAAGCTGAGATTCAGCTTAGTTATGCGATTGGTGTTGCCCACCCGATTTCGATTCATGTGGATACATTTGGTACTGGGAAAGTCTCATCAGAGCGCTTAATCACAGCCATTCGTGAAAACTTCGATCTTCGTCCTGCTGGGATTATTAAAATGTTAGATCTCAAGCGCCCAATTTATCGTCAGACAGCTGCTTATGGTCATTTTGGTAGAACTGATGTCGCGTTACCATGGGAAAAATTAGATAAAGTTGATATTCTGCGTTCGCTTTTGTGAAATATCTTATAATATGGTATAATGATTTCGTATGTGTTAAGCTATTGCTTAAAACAACGAATTTTTTTAGGCATCCCTAAAACTGATATAGTAACGAAGATGTTTAAAAATTTATAATAAGTCAGTTTTAGCAAGGGGTTGAAGGACACTTCAAGCTAGCAGACTGATGGATAAATTGAATTTTAAACGTTCTTTTAAGATAGAGGTTTTAACGATGATCTGATATTAGAATAATGAGGAAATCAATGATTGGAGTACTTATTGCTGGCACCTTCATCATTGCCTTGTTGATTGGATTAGGAATTGGCTTTGTTTTCCGCAACGCTCAATTAAAAAGTGCTCAGGCAGATAGCCAGAGTTTAATTGAAAATGCTGAAAGTAAAGCGAATGAACTCACAAGACAGGCTAAGGCCGAGGCTGAAAACCTGAAAAAAGAAGCTGAAAATCTGAAAAAAGAAAAGATTTTAGAGCTGAAAGAAGAGGGTCAAAAACGTCGTGAGTCGATAGAAAATGAATTTGCAGAAACTCGTACTGAGTTAAAAGAAACTGAGAAACGTTTGAAACAACGTGAAGAAATCCTTGATCGTAAGGATGATACTTTAACGCGTAAAGAACAATCTTTAGATTCAAAAGAAGAAAATCTATCAAACAAAACTAACACGCTCAACAAGCGCGAAGAAGCATTGTCGCAAATTGAAGCAGAAAAGGCTGCGGAGCTTGCACGGATTGCAAGTCTGAGCCATGATGAAGCAAAAGAAATTGTGCTGAGTCAAACTAAAGAATCTTTGTCAAAAGAAATGGCACAACTGATTCGCACGAGTGAAGATAAAGCGATAGCCGAAGCAGATAAAAAAGCCAAAAATATTATCACATTGGCGATGCAACGGGTATCAGGAGACTTCGTGAGTGAGCAGACGGTAAGTGTTGTGACACTGCCTGATGATGGCATGAAGGGACGGATTATTGGTCGTGAAGGTCGTAACATACGTACTTTTGAAGCTTTGACAGGTATCGATGTGATTATCGATGATACACCAGAAGCTGTTATCTTATCTGGTTTTGATCCGATTCGTCGTGAAATTGCGCGCTTAACCTTGGAACAATTGGTCCAAGATGGCCGCATTCATCCAGCACGTATTGAAGAATTGGTTGAGAAAAATCGTAAAGATTTGGACCGCAAAATTCGTGAATACGGTGAGCAAGCTGCTTTTGAAGTTGGGGCGCACACGCTGCATCCTGACCTCATGAAAATCATGGGTCGTTTACATTTCAGAACCTCTTATGGTCAAAATGTGCTCAACCACTCGATTGAAGTAGCTAATCTTGCTGGTAATCTTGCTGGTGAGATGGGTGAAAATGTTACCTTAGCTAAGCGTGCCGGTTTCTTACATGATATCGGAAAAGCGCTAGACCATGAAATTGAAGGTAGTCACGTTGAAATCGGAACTGAATTGGCCAAAAAATATAAGGAAAATCCAGTCGTGATCAATGCGATTGCCAGTCACCACGGTGATACTGAGCCAACAAATAATATCTCAGTATTGGTTGCGGCAGCGGATGCTTTATCTGCTGCTCGTCCAGGAGCCCGTCGTGAATCAATTGAAAACTACATTAAACGCCTACAAAACTTGGAAGAAATTTCAAATGGCTTTGATGGTGTTGAGACATCTTTCGCGCTGCAAGCTGGTCGTGAAATTCGTGTCATGGTCAATCCAGCTAAATTGTCAGATGATAAAATGACAGTTCTAGCTCATGACATCAAAGAAAAAATCGAAAATGATATGGACTACCCAGGAAATATCAAGGTAACCGTTATCCGTGAAACTCGCGCGATTGATTACGCCAAATAAAAAAGACGTAGGGATAAAAATCTCTCCACAAATAGGCTATGAACGATTTCTAATGTTAATAGAGATCATTCATAGCCTATTTTTGTGTCATTTTCCTCAAAATTTTAAAACAAGAATGTGATGCATTGAAAACAATACGAAATCGGTATTCTTTTGCCAAAACAATACGAAATTGGTAAAAATAAAGTTGTCTTTCTCTTTTGTGGCGGAGTACTTTTTTTAAAACCGCTGTTTTTGATGATAGAGTGGGAAACTAAGTCGGTTTTAGAAATCACAGTTTAGTCGTTTCAATCAGTCAAGCACCTTTTCAAATTAAAGAAATTATGGTAAAATGTAAAAATAACTAAATGAACGCACGAAAAGTGTTAATTTTTTTGTGTGATTCTCTGAAAGAAAGAGTGCAAACATGCCAGAACGTGGATTATTAATTGTTTTTTCTGGGCCTTCTGGGGTCGGAAAAGGAACTGTAAGGGCAGCGATTTTTGAATCGAGCCAACATCAATTTGAATATTCAGTGTCAATGACGACACGGAAACAACGTCCGGGTGAAATTGACGGTAAAGATTACTTTTTTAGTACGCGTGAGGCGTTTGAAGAGAAAATCAAGGCTGGTCAGATGCTGGAATATGCGGAATATGTAGGTAACTACTACGGTACGCCTTTAGAGTATGTCAATAAAACCTTGGATGAAGGCAAGGATGTATTTCTTGAAATTGAAGTGCAAGGTGCTTTACAGGTCAAGGAGAAAGTGCCAGATGGTGTTTTTATCTTCTTGACTCCGCCAGATTTGGATGAATTACGTGATCGTCTAAGTGGTCGTGGTACGGATAGTCTCGAAGTGATTAATGAGCGTATGGCAAAAGCGCGTGAAGAAATCAAACTCATGAGTGAATATGATTACGCTGTTGTTAACGATGAAGTACCACTTGCTGTTGAACGCGTGAAAAAAATCGTAGAGGCAGAACACTTCCGTGTGGACCGTGTGATTGGTCGCTATCAAGCAATGCTGGATGCTGCAACACAAAAAATCAAATAATGCCATTCATGTAAATAAGCGATTGTATTTAGATTACCTATAAGACGTAAGCTTATCTGCGAGTTAAAAATTAAATCCCGAACTGTTGTGACTCCGTTAGCTATCGATATATGAGATAGTTAACTTGAGAAACTAGAATTATAAATGATAAAGAGGTTATCAAATTATGATGTTAAAACCGTCAATCGATGTCTTGTTAGACAAAGTCGATTCAAAATACTCACTTGTTGTTTTAGAAGCAAAACGCGCTCATGAATTGCGTGATGGTGAAGCTGCGACGCAATCATTTTCATCTGTAAAACCAACTTTGCAAGCCTTGGAAGAATTGGCAGAAGGTAATGTTAGCATTCACCCTGCACCTGAAGCAAAACGCACGGCTTTGAAAGAAAAACGTGAATTGGAACGTTTGCGTAAAATTGATGAAGAGCGTAAAATCAAAGAGCAAATTGCTAAAGAACAAGCAGAAGAAGAAGCAGAAAAGAAGCAAAACAACGTAAAGATAAGGGTGTTACTGAAGTGCCAGTTGTGGCGGCAGTAGAAACACCAGCAGCACCTGCTGCGGTTGAAGTAGACGCTGCTGCTGAGTAAAATAAAAACTGCTTTAGCAGTTTTTTCTTTTACTAAATCCGAGCATGCGGAGGTAAGGATTGTAAGCATCAATTACTGCCTTGTTTAAAATGCAATAAAGGAGTTGCTATGTCTCAAAAAATCGCGCAAGTGATTGTCGACGTACCGACAATGCAAACAGATAAACCATTTTCTTATTTGATACCAAAAGAACTTGCTACCTTAATCCAGATAGGCATGCGTGTTCATGTGCCATTTGGTCGAGGCAACCGCTTGATGCAAGGTTTTGTTGTCGGCTTTGAAGTTGAAGTATCACAGGAATCGACTGGGCAAGAACTGAAATCAATTGCCGAAGTTTTAGATTTTGAGCCAGTGTTGAATGCTGAACAACTTGCTTTAGCTGATGCCATGCGAGAAACGGTTTTTTCTTATAAAATATCGATACTCAAAGCCATGCTACCTAATCTACTCAATTCGTCTTATGATAAAGTTTTAACAACAGAGGATGAAATCATCTCTAAACAGTATTTTAATGGCAATCAGGCTTTGCATTTCTCCAGTTTGGATGAAAGTGAACAGGCTGTCATGATGAAACTTCATCGTGAAGGTAAAATTTCAGTTCAGTATGTTGCCCAGTCTAAAGAAACCATTAAGACTAAGAAACGGTTAACGTTGGCTGACAAACAAAAGTTAGATGAGTTACCAATCTCTGCTCGTGCTAAAAAGCGCTTGGCGCTACAAACGTTTCTACAAGAACAAAACCATGTCGCACAAAGTATCTGGGATTACACAGATTTGGTCAAGGCTTTTTCACGAGAAGTTGTTAAATTTTTCGTATCAGAAGGTGTTTTGAGTCTAACAGAGATTGAGGTTTCTCGGGCTCAAGCTTATTTTGAGACCGTTGCCTCAGATGAACATAAGGTTTTAAATTCTGAACAGGAGGCCGCTTATGAGGCGATTATTGATAGACAAGATAAACCATTTCTTTTAGAAGGTGTGACCGGCTCTGGTAAAACAGAGGTTTATTTACAAGTCATTGCACACATGATTGAGCAAGGCAAAACGGCGATTATGTTAGTGCCGGAGATTTCTCTGACGCCACTTATGACCAATCGTTTTATCGCGCGTTTCGGTGAGCATGTGGCAATCATGCACTCGGGCTTATCCGATGGCGAAAAGTATGATGAATGGCGCAAAATCAAATCCGGAAAAGCTAAGGTTGTTGTTGGGGCGAGGTCCGCAATTTTTGCGCCTTTGCACAACATAGGTGCTATCATTATTGACGAAGAACATGAAACCAGTTATAAACAAGATAGCAATCCCCGCTACCATGCGCGAGATGTTGCGATATGGCGTGCGCAGTATCATGGTGCGGCGTTGGTCTTAGGCTCTGCGACTCCTAGCCTTGAAACGCGTGCACGAGCGCAGAAAAATGTGTATCAACTCCTGCGTCTAACGCAACGTGCCAACAATCAGGCTGAAATTCCTGAGGTTAGAATTCTCGATATGCGCAAGCACTTGAATGACAAGTCAGCCTCTTTTTCAGAAGTTTTACTTGATAAAATTTCTGAAAAAATAGCGAAACGAGAGCAAGTCGTCCTCATGCTTAATCGGCGTGGCTATTCCTCTTTTATCATGTGTCGGGATTGTGGCTTTGTACCAGAATGTCCAAACTGCGACATTTCGTTAACCCTTCACATGGATACTAAAACCTTGAACTGTCATTATTGCGGGTACACGACAGGTATTCCTCATACTTGTCCCAATTGTCAAAGCAAGAAAATTAGGTATTACGGTAGTGGCACGCAAAAAGTTGAGGAAGAGTTATCAGAACTCCTACCAGAGGCTAGGATTTTGCGGATGGATGTTGATACCACTAAGAAAAAAGGCGCCCACGAGCGGATTTTGTCAAGCTTTGGTGCAGGTGAAGCAGACATTCTTCTAGGGACGCAGATGATTGCCAAAGGCCTTGATTTTCCAAACGTTACTTTGGTTGGCGTTATAAATGCTGATACAGCTCTGAACTTACCCGATTTTCGCTCATCTGAACGCACCTTCCAATTACTGACTCAGGTAGCAGGTCGTGCAGGTCGTGCAGATAAAAAAGGCGAAGTCTTGATTCAGACCTTTAACCCAGAACATTACGCCATTCGTTTAGCGCAAGCGCAAGACTATGAAGACTTTTATCAGCTAGAGATGGACTTTAGACGGAAGTTGAACTATCCTCCTTATTTTTATACCGTACAGCTCGTCATATCTCATCAGGATGAAGACGAAGTCGTTAAAAAATCCTATGAAATCAGGGCATTGCTCAAGGCAAATTTATCAGAGCAAGCACGCATTTTGGGTCCTATTCCAAAGCCCATCGCTCGGACGCATAATTTATATCACTATCAACTGCTGATTAAATATCGTTTCGAAGCCAATTTAGCACAAGCACTTAATCAAGTTTTGGATTTAACGCAAGTACCTGAAAATAAAAAACTGCGGATTATCATTGATAATGAACCGCAGAATTTTATGTAGTAGTTGGGTGCTAATTTTGACGATAATAATTTAAAATAGTTATTGATTAGAACAAAGTAAGATAAAAAAGGATGTACCCATTTTAAAGGCATATGTCTGAAAAGTCGCTTAAAGTTAAACTGTTAGGTTTAATTTTAAGCGACTTTTCTAGTTTGAAGTATCTAAGCTTTGATGTGCCAATCTAAAAAATCACTTCTGTCTAAGTAACCTTCTTTTTCATGAAGTTCATCTACAATTTTTAAAACTAATGGTGAAGCATTAGAATCATTAATCGTATCAAATGCAATAAAAGCTATACCATCAGCGTCGTTGTCGCCATCTATGACTTGACTTGGAATGGTTGTTGGATTTTCAAAATCTAATTCGATATCGTAAACAGCAAAAATATGGTGTACTGTCTTTACGTCATCATATGGTTTGACGAAGGCGTCGTAAATTCTATTGTTGTCATAACCTATCACTGAAAAACCGGTTTCTTCTTTGACTTCTCTTACAAGTGTTTCAGATAAACTTTCACCAACCTCTTGGCTACCACCAGGTAAGTCATATCTATTTTGATAAGGGCCAGCCGTTTTGTTAATGCAGAGTAGTTTATCATCCTTGATAAAAACGCCATACACACCAAAATGATTGCTTATGTTTTTCATTTTCTACCTCTCACTTTTTTGGTTTAATTTATTATAAATTAAAATAAGATAAATAGAAAGCGTTAATCGTGTCATGAGAGCTATATTATCGTGGGATTTTTAAGGGCACCTCTAAAAACGTATGAAAAGAGGTATAATAGAGGGCACCTCTAAAAACGTATGAAAAGAGGTATAATAGATTAAAAATAAGCTAACGAGGTATTGAAGATGAATTTATTTGGAGATAGCGACTATCTTG